>Ga0070682_100000066_pt1 | contig 98643 bp, 76 predicted proteins | sample KBSC63LmetaG_FD_64668 | JGI IMG/M metagenome (GOLD analysis project Ga0070682, IMG submission 64668) | Corn rhizosphere microbial communities from Kellogg Biological Station, Michigan, USA - KBS C6-3L metaG | ecosystem: Host-associated > Plants > Roots > Rhizosphere | place: USA: Michigan...
ATTGTTTGCCTGTTCATTATTCTTCCCTGCATATCAGATATCACGACTTCCATTTTTGTTGATGTAGCTGATGTTGTGTTTAATTTAAATGAATTACCTCTCACAGGATTCGGCGCAATGTTCATTAAAGCAAACCCCTTTGTTGCGTTGATCAATGCGATCGTATTGCTGTAAGTGATCTTTCCATTTGCATCAACGATCTTCAAACGATAATAATTTATTCCCGCCAATGATTGCGCATCGGTATAATCAAATGGTTGGCTGCAACGAACTGCTGTAGCATTGATGCTATTTATTGAAACAAAATTTCTTGTATCGGCACTTCTTTCCAGGTTGATCGTAACATTCGGAGTAGTACCGCAGGTAAGTTTCCAGTTTAATTTATGAGTACCGTTTTGCTTGATACCGGTAAAATAATTTACAGACACTCCGTCAAAAGCCAGCACTGAAGCCAGGTTGCCCAATACAAAAGGTGATGCAGTATTTCCTGCAAAAGAGGTAATATTTGTAACGTTCGCCTGGTAACTTCCAGTTGGTACGATACCGGTTTTAATAACATTCCATGCCCCGGTAATGTATTGTCCGACTTCCAATGGCGTCGCATAATTAAAGCCAGCGTTACCATCTGTACCTGAATATTCAAATAACACATCGGCACTGGATGGAGTGGCAGATGGTTTTATCGTCCAGGTGCGATTAACTGCATTGGTCGGATAACCAATTGGAGGATTGAGGCCGATCTCTACACGGGCACTGAAATCAAGAGTTGCAGCGTCATTGTTGGTTATCGTGATTGGATTATAAGTACCGGCCGTTGCTGCTATTGGAAAAAGAGCATTACCTGTCGTCAAAATATTCCTCCTGGTAAGAAGTCCTGTGCCATTGGTAATTATGTGTGATGTTGCGCTTGCACCAGTAATGGTTCCATCGATCACAAGATCATTGTTGCCCAATACTAGATTACCGTTCAAGGCAAGTGTCTTTGTGGATGTAATATTAAAACTGTTGTTGCTCAGTGTTACAGTTTTGCCCGCAGCGACGGTCACGTTATGGAAACTGTTGCCGATGCCTGCATCTGCTGTTGAATTTCCTAAAAAATTAAGTGTGTAAGAACCCGCTCCAGTTCCCGATTGGATGGTTCCACCGGTATTAGATAGATTACCCGTTAAGTTAACAACAGCATCTCCTGCTGTGCCAACGTTTAGTCCCGAAAAAACACCGGCAGTGATATTTAGGTTTCCTCCAATGTTTAGCGTACCAGTTACACCAGTACCACCGTTTTGAAGAACCACTGTTGAGTTGGCACTAATGATATTAAGATTGCCATCGATGGTATGCGTTCTTGAAACAGTTGTGCCAGTGTTAAACCTTACCTGGAATGCTGCACCCAGGTTGATGGTCATATTGCCACGGACTACCAAACCATTATTAAATGGTGCTGTTGCGGTTAGATTTTGGAATGTTCCGGCGATAGTCGGCGTTGGTTCCCAGAATAAATTCCCAAACTCTGGATAAACAACCGAATTAGGAGATTGTGTGCCATTAAAGTGAAAATTACTGGTCGGAGACAATACTTGCTGTACTCCCGGTACCGAAACAATTGCGCCTCCTTGATAAAAAGTAGCGGTTGATAATAAATTAAAACGAATACTTGCTGTAAGAGTAAACGCAAGTGCATTCACTACGCCAAGAGATTTGATCGTGAGATTATTAGTGGTGGTATTGGCAGCGAGATAAACAGAATCGGGTCCCTGAACTACCACATGCGCAGCGAGCGCACCCGGCACTAAGCTGGCAGGTATCCATGTTGAACTATCGGCGGAGCTTTGCCAGGTAGCAGTATTCGCCCAACTACCTGAAGCCACCGAACGAAAATAATCGGTAGCCAGTGAAGTCGCAGAAGGTGTTACGCTTATTTCTACTCCACTACTCCAGTTAGTTCCCTTTCGTGTAAATATTCTGAAATAATAAAGTACGCCGGTTGTTAAATTGGTTACTGTCTGTGGACTTGTACTTCCCTTATAAACAACTTTTCCGGTTACGTCAAATGCAGTTCCGACACCAGCGTTAAAATTTGGATCAGCAGTGTATGCTGTTCCATCACCGGTTGGTATACCTGCAATAGTTGTAAGCGGTTTGCATACCATCATCACTTCATCATAGCAACCAATGGGGTTTGTCCAGTTGACGGTGACGGTGGTTGAAGTAAATGATGAACCCATACCACTAACATTGATCGCCCCGTTAATAATATCGAAAGCAGAAGCACCTACAGATCCCGTAATTCCGGCGCCCGCTGCGTCAACCCGTATCTTATAACCTGCACCCGTGGCTGTGCCTGCCGGTATGGTAATGGGCACAGATCCCGAAGGGTCAGTTCCTGTAATAAAGACAGATCCTACAGTAACCGGCGAAGCAAAACTTCCTGCTGCATCACTCAAAAGTGCAGTAAAAGGTTCAGCAATAAAAGTGCCCGTTGAGGTAAAGCCGACGCTGCCACTCGCAGTTGTACTTGCATCAACACAAAATGGTGGAGCGGTTACGGTTCCGGTTGTTATAGAACTGGCGGCGGTAGCTGCAGTTGTACCATTGAGTTGCACGTTGACAACATTCGATGCAACGTCAAAACCTCCGGTTCCACCAGTTGCAGTAGCACCATATCCATAAAGACGAAAAGTGGTAGCTGTTGTCAATGCTGTCAAACCAGATATAGTAATCGTGTTTCCCGAAGATATTCCCACAGGCGTAGCCAGAACGCTTCCAAGGTCTGCCGCGAAGCCATCAGCTGATGATCTTAATGTTACATTCTTTGGTCCTGTTGCCGAATGGTCCCAGCTGAACACAAATGAGATTGGAGTAAATGAAAATCCAGCGTTGGGGGTAACAATAAACTGAATATAATCATTTCCAGCAATCGCTTCAGCAAGTGTGTTCCCAGCAACAGTGTTACCTGCATCAAACCAATTACTTCCACCAAACCGGTTTGCATTTGCTGCGGGAGTTATAGTTCCCTGTGTAAGGTTAGCTCCTGAAATGTTAGTATTATTAAAAACGCTGGGCTCCGTAGTTTCAGTCCCTGCATTTCCAAATGTATTCCACTGTAGTAGCTGTGCATTTACATTTGAGATATTGGACGCAAAAATGACGATCAAAAAAAAGTAAATTTTCTTCATGACTTGATAAATATTAAAATCTTCATTGGGAACAGATCGCTTGCAACACGGCAAGATTCCGGCTGCAAGATACCCCTTAAATAAGAATCGCTGCCAAGCGTGGACAATTAAGCGTTTAATGTTTACATTAACTTAACAAAAAGGCCCCGCGGTGGCGGGGCCTTTAAAATATAAGGGCTTAGTCTTTATTGTTTTACAAAACGTATCAGGCTCGATTTCTCATCGGCGCTCATTCCATAGATATTATAAGTTCCGGGTGCTAACGGGGCTACATTGATATCAACACCGTTGTATCCAGCAGAAAGGGTGATCGTCTGCCTTTTCACGATCCTTCCCAACATGTCGGATATTACGATATCGGTTTTAGAAGCAGTGGCTGAGGTGGCATTCAATTTAAATGAATTACCCCTTACCGGGTTCGGTGCAATATTCATCAATGCAAAGCCTTTTGTTCCATTGATCAATGCGATGGTATTGCTGTAAGTTATCTTTCCATCGGCGTCAACAATTTTCAGGCGGTAATAATTTATGCCTACCAGTGGTTGCGCATCAGTATAATCAAATGGTTGATTGCAACGCACCGCATCTGCGGTAATGGAGTAAAGACCACTAAAGTTTCTGGAATCTGCGCTGCGTTCCAACGTGAGCGTTACCCGCGGAGTTGTGTTGCAGGTTACGGACCACGACAGCAAATGTTTATCTCCTTGTTTAACGCCATTGAGATAATTAAAACTCACCGGCAATGCATACAATGGATTGGTATGCACATAAAAACCTGAGAAGCCGGTAATATCAAAAGTCACTGCCCAATAAGAACCATTCCAAACAATATTGGCATCTACAGGGTTGATATAAGTACCGCTTCCCGCATTTCCTGTATAGTTACCCGGGGTTGAAGGCGTGGTCGTTGGCGTGCCGTGATATTGCGTCACTTTTAAGTTCGCTATACCAGCAGCATCGGCCGGACCTGTTGGAAGATCGGGCCACACGCTATTTTTTGCATTGTAATTATCAAACTCAGCCTGCGTAAAGTATAATGTTATCGTAGCTGAGGTAGTAGTAATATTTGAAGTAGTGGGTTCGATATCAAAATGCCTGGTGAGGTATGGCTCTGCATTAAAAGTGGGTAATGCACCGGCCATATTATCCAAGGTTACACAAGTATTTATTTTACCGGCTACCGGGTCAAGACCTGATGGCAGTATTGTCGCGATCAGATCACATGCATTGCTGGTAAACGTTGTACCGGTGACTGATACCGTTCTTGTTTCACATATTGCAGTTCCCACAACTCCGGCAAGAGTGGTGTTGAAAGAAGCAGTGAATTCATCTGCACCGATATCAGGAGTGATTGCATTACGTGCGGCTACATCAATATCTGTTGTGATACCAGCAACAGGTGTACCTCTTCCTTCTAATTGACAATTAGCTGATGTTAGATGAAGATCGGTAAAAGAAGTGAAGGTCGGCATGGTGGAGATCGAATTGGCTTCTCTTGCACTCACCAGGGTTTGAAAAGCAGTCAGTGTCTGTGCCGAATTCGTTCCGTCATAAAAGATCAATTGCTTAACCCCCGGCGTGCCTGCATAGAATAAATTATAATCTGAAGTTGAAGCATAATTCGTAAGTGTTGCATTTGAACGTCTGTATGCTGCTGTGAATCCTGCAGCTTTTGCCGTAGATGTATTGACGATGATATTATCTGTCATGTTCAATGTAGCAGTAGTGGCGGTTGCACTGGAGGTATGAAAGATACCGGAACTTCCGAAGTTGGTACCCGTTGTACTTGCATTTAAATAAATGGAATTGTAATAAAGATTATATGTAGTATTTGCTGAGGTGGAGGTAACGCTTATGCCCCTTACTGCATCATTAAGACTTGAAGCGGGCGCAGTTAGATTGGCGATGAAATTATTATAGGTTGTTACCGTCGCGCCGTCGCTGATCAGTATGCCATTTACTGCTGGCGGCGTAGAAGAGATAGCCGCCGTTGCTGTAATAGTATGGATCTTGTTTTTGTATATGTTCACTGTAGTTCCATTAACGATCCGGATGCCATTGGCAATCGGGGCCGACGTGCCTGAAACACTCAGGCTGCTGATCGTATTATCGTATATATTAGCAATCGTTGCAATCGAAAGGTAGATGCCCGTAGCCGTTAGACTAAAGCCGCCGGAAGAAAGCCCGGTGATGGTATTACCGTTGATATTAATTGAGGACGAATTGTATTACCTCCGAAGATGCCATATGCGCTTCCGGAAGTTGAGCTCAGTGTTGAAATATTATTGGAAGCGATATTCAACATTCCCGAACCAATATTGACCCCATGGTTTATACCATAAACATCATTGGAAGATAACACGTTGCTGATCGTGTTAGAAGAACAGTCAACAGGCGAACCTCTGTCAACCTGGATTGCAACTGCCAATCCACTGGGTGCGGATATATTACTAATAATATTCCCTGTAATTGTCTTGGCCGGACCACCTAATACCGTTGACCCTTCCTGATCGTTTATACCCCAAACAAATGTGGCTCCGGCGACCGTTACGTTAGAGAAAGTATTATTTGTTGTTGTCATAGTAGAACCGCCAATGGATGAACTGACTGAATAAATAAATATTACATTGCCGCCGGGGCTACCTTTAGTGAACCCCGTTACAATGCTGTTATTGTTGCAGGTCCAACTGGCCCCTGAAGCCATATTACCCTGGCGCACGATAAAAGTCACACTGCCGGTGGTATTCAAACTTAGATTGCTGAACGTGTTAGAAGATACAGTTTGCGATAATACGGCAGAATTTGAAGCGATGAGTTGGTATGTGTTTGAGCCTATCACTCCATGAACGATCCCTTTAATATCATTACCCTGGATGGTCACAGTTTCATTTACATTTCCGGCATTAGTAACTATTGCCAGGAAGAGACTGGATTGGGCGCCGCTGAAAGTAACAAAGTTGCCGGTGACAGATCCCAGTTGGTTATTATTAATATTAGCGGTGGCTGCATTACTGCCGTTAAAAATGCCCTGGAACGCACCGCAGGTAACCAGGCTTATTCCATCAATGGAATTATTATTCACGTTAACCGTTGCGGTAATTGCGGAAGCTCCGATGTTGATGCCGTAGATCAATCCTGAGGTGCCCACGCTATAAGTTACAGCGCCACCTGCAGCGTTACCTATTTGATTATTGGTTATGGTGATGCTGTTAACAACAGCACCGGTATTGACGATGCCGGTAAAACCACCGAGAACGGCTGTGGATGTGTTGCTCCTGATGACATTGCTACTAATGCTCAAAGCCCCGGCATTGGCTGAATTGTTGAAACCAACGATATTGGTAGCGGCACCTGCACCATTGATCGTTGCATTGATCATGGAATTATTATTGATATTAATTGTCGCATTGTTTCCACCTGTATTGATTATACCCTGAACGGCACTTGCATTCACGCAAGTAAAACCATCTATCGTGTTATTGTTAAGGTTAACAGTGGCGGTAGCTGCAGCGCCCGAATTGCTGATACCTGTGATAGTAGCTCCCGGATTAGCTGCACTGAATGTTACCGCAGGACCAACAGCATCCCCTATTTGGTTATTGGTGATATTAATAGTTGTTACCACCGCACCGCTATTGGAAATACCGTTATAACCACCCGTGGTTGAAGTTGAAGTGAGCCCCCTGATGATGTTGTTCGTTATATTTAAAACACCTGGCGCTGACGAATGAATGATACCGCCAAAAGCACTACTGGTAACGCCTGCACTAATAGAACAATTTGTGATCAAATTATTGTTCATTGAAAAAGTAGCAGTAGATAATGCAGTAAGATTCTGATTGAGGATGCCATCCATCGTTCCCGATGCATTGGTACTGCTCAACGTGATCGTATTATTATTGATCGTTGATGTGATGGTGCCACTTGCAGAAGCGGTGGAATATGCTTTTAATATTCCGCCAAATGTAAATGTACCACCGGTTACAGTAGCACTCGTGATGGTATTATAAGAAATATTTTCATTGATCTGGTGATTGGCATAGATACAAAAGCCGCTGGTAGTAACACTTACATAACCGGATACGACAGCGGTGCCCTGGCCCCAGTTTGTTATTGTATTACCGGTTGCTGCTGAACTTCCACCGATATCATTTCCATCATCCATGAAAGCCGATGTTGCTGAACCCACAAAAACGATCCCATAACACACATTGCTGATATTATTACCATATACTTTATTCGCAGACTGAGAACCAGAACCGGCGATGATATTTTCTGTTGTTGTAACAGTGGTCGCTGAATGTCGGCCATTACTGTAAATACCAAAAGTATTCTGGTAAGTCCTGTTCAATGATATCGTGTTATTCTGAATAGTATTATGTTGTGGCCCATCTATCGTAGACGAATGCAACATTGCCACTCCCCACTCGGTCATGTTGTTGGTAGCTGCTGCGGTAGTAGTATTGGCAGGGTTTTCCTGCATCGTAAAATTCTGGATCGTGATATAATCCGCACCGATGATCTTGAAGATACCGTCATACAATCTTCCCGCAACTAAAGCTGCTGATGCAGTAATGGCATTGTTGCTGCCGCTAATGGTAACAGTATTCGTTGCTGTTGTTTGAGCAGCAAACTGTATTACATACCCCCCGGCTGGTGCTGTTTCCGGATTGCCTGCATTAAGCGTGATCGTAACAGGTCCACTGATCGCCGTGATGGCATCAAGTGCCGTGATAGCATTTGCCAGTGAGGTGTAAGTAGCCGCGAGATTTGGGGTGGTGTTGGTTGGATTAGTAACGGTTACCTGGCTAAAAGCAGTGGCACAAAGTAATAAGCATCCGAAGAGGAGGAAGTAGATTTTCTTCATTTCTAGTTTATTTTTTGTCTTTCGGGTATTGGCTTTAAACAAATGATCGCTCAGTTGAAGCTTTATCAAAATTGAGGCGCTGTTGGCAGCGCCTCAATTAATTTTATTCCACCACAAAACTCAAGGTATTGCTCTTATCCGCAGTGCTGATCGCATTGATATAATAAACCCCTGGTGCCAGGCGGCTCACATTCATACTAATACTGTTGAAGCCTGCCAATACAGGTAATGTCTGCACCTGCATGGTTCTTCCTTGTACATCTGTAATGCGCACTTCAATATTACCGTTTGTTGCTGAGGTAACACCAAGCTTAAATGTACCATGACTAACCGGGTTTGGCGTTACATTCATCAGGGCAAAACCTTTTGTGCCATTGATCAATGCTACGGTATTGCTGTAGGTTATCTTTCCATCGGCATCAACAATTTTCAGGCGGTAATAATTGATCCCTGCCAGTGGTTGCGCATCAGTATAATTAAATGGTTGATTGCAACGAACCGCATCTGCGGTAATGGAGTAAAGGCTATTGAAGTTTCTGCTATCGGCGCTACGTTCCAGTGTGAGTGTAACTCTCGGAGTTGTATTGCAGGTTACTGACCACGACAGCAAATGTTTATCTCCCTGTTTAACGCCATTGAGATAATTAAAGCTTACCGGCAATGCATAAGAAGGATTGGTATGAATATAAAATCCTGAGAAACCGGTAATATCAAATGTCACTGCCCAATAAGATCCGTTCCAAACAATATTGGCATCTACAGGATTGATATAAGTGCCGCTTCCCGCATTACCTGTATAGTTACCGGGTGTTGATGGTGTGGTCGTTGGCGTACCATGATATTGCGTCACTTTTAAATTAGAAATACCAGCAGCGTCGGCGGGGCCTGTTGGAAGGTCGGGCCATACTCCATTTTTTGCATTATAATTATCAAACTCAGCCTGCGTAAGGTATAATGTGATCGTAGCTGAGGTTGTGCTAATATTTGAACTAGCTGGTTCAATATCGAAGTGCCTGGTGAGATATGGCTCTGCATTATACGAGGGTAATGCACCGGCCATATTATCCAAGGTCACACAGGTATTTATTTGACCGGCTACCGGATCAACACCTGATGGCAGTACTGTCGCGATCAGGTCACAAGTATTGCTGGTAAATGTTGTGCCTGTGACGGACACCGTTCTTGTTTCGCATATGGCAGTTCCCACAACTCCGGCAAGTGTAGTATTGAAAGAAGCAGTGAATTCATCTGCGCCGATATCAGGTGTGGTAACATTGCGTGCGGCACCATCAATATCCGTTGTGATACCTGCTACGGGAGTTCCTCTACCGTCCAACTGGCAATTGGATGATATTAGATGAAGGTCAGTTGATGAGGTAAAATTGGGTAAGATGCTGATCGAGTTCGCATCTCTCGAACTAACCCTTGCCTGGTAAGCTGCTAAGGTTTGATCGCTGTTGAAAGCATCATAAAAGATCAGGTTCTTCGGACCGGGAGTTCCCGCATAGAAATCATTATAATCGGAAGTAGATGCATAATTAGCAAGGGGCACATTCGAACGCTCATAGGCTACTGTTACACCTGTACCATTGGCTGTAGACGTATTGACGACGATATTATCGATCAGGTTAAGTTTTGCCGTGGTCGCGGTTGCGCTGACAGTATGAAAGATCCCGCTTGTCGTGAAATTCGTTCCAGCAGACGTTGCATTGATATAGATCGAATTATAATACAGGTTATAAGTAGTGCTGGCGGTGGTTGACGTAACACTAATACCCCTGATCGCATCACCCGGGAAGCTGCTGTTGGTGGCTCTCAGATCACTTACAAAATTATTATAAGCATTTACTGTTGTACCTCCGGAAAGAAGTAATCCATTTACAGCGGGAGCTGTTGTATTGATCGCTCCCGATTCCAAAATATCATATATCTTATTCTTAAACACATTCACCGTAGTGCCTCCTTTTACGATTATGCCATTTGCATTGGGAGAAGTGGTGCCCGCACCGCTCAAGCCGTGAATAAGATTATCACTTATTGTAGCAGTTGTAGCCGATGCGTCGATACCTGCAACAACGGCACTGGCAGCTGTAGAAGAAAGATTGAAGATCGTATTATTGCTCATAATAGCTGATGTAACAGCAGTACCTCCAATTATTCCTTCCACATCACCCGCAGTAGAGCTAAGATTTGAAATAGTATTGAACGAGATAGTATAAGCGCCCGCAGTACCCGTTGTTTCATTCACAATTCCCAAGATCGAAGCTGGTCCACTCACATTGGAGATAGTATTAGAAGAACAGTTGACGGTTGTTCCTTTCCAGAGGTAAATGACCGCTGCCAGGGCGTTGCCCATAGTTATATTATTAAACGTATTTCCGGTTATGGTTTTTGTAGGACCGTTAACACCCGAAACTCCGGAACTTTCGTTCCATCCAAAAAGCGGTGGCGATCCTGTAAGCGTAACATTGGAGAAATTATTACCGGTTTCTGTAATAGTGGATCCGCTGGCAGAACCGCTATTCGTTGAATGTAAAAACTCTACCTGGCCACCAGTAACTGTTTTACTAAACCCGGTCACTATTTGATTATTATTACAGGCAAAGGATGAGCCGGAAGCCAATGCACCGCTTTGCACCATAAAATAGATAACGCCGCTACACTTTAAAATCAGGTTGGTAAATGTATTACTTAAGATATTTTGAGAAAGGACGCCGGTTGCATTGGTGATCAACTGCTCGGAGGAACTAGCAGTAAGCGTATGTACAATTCCGGTAATGTCATTTCCCTGGATCGTAACAGTACCCGCGGCGGATGTACCTTGCGTATAGATCGCAAACATATTGCTCGATTGCGCTCCGCTGAAAGTTATCAGGCTACCCGTTGTAGAACCCAGCAAGTTATTATTTATATTTACTGTAGTTCCTCCAGCACTATTTAATATAAAAGTTACCTGGCCGCATGTAACCACCGACAGGCCATCAATTGAATTGCCTGTTATATTGATCGTTGCCGTAGCGCCGGCGGCGGAATTAGTAATGCAATTTATCTGGTTAGTGAATGCCGAACTAAAACTGGCAGCACCGCCAATAAAGTTTCCCAGTTGATTGTTAGTGATATTGAGATTATTCACTACGGCACCGGAGTTTGAGATGCCGGTAAATCCGCCCGATACCGAAGTAGAGGTAAGACTCCTCATCACATTACCGGTAATATTCAAGGTCCCGGGAGCCGATGCATTGATAATGCCTCCGAATGCACTTGAAGTTCCCGCTGCCGTGATCGCATTATTCCAAAGATTATTGTTGTTGATATTTATTGTAGCTGTAGATAATGCACTCATTCCCTGGCTCCTGATACATTCAAAATTACCGCCGGTGAACGCACTCGACATAGTAATTGTATTGTATGATATCGTAGAAGTAAATGTGCCGGTTGGAGAAGTGGTATAATCTTTACGGATACCATTAAATACAGTGGAGATACCAGCACCCACTGTACCACTGTTGATCGTATTATAAGAAACATTTTCTCCTACCTGGTTGTTAACAGAGATACAATAAGACAGGGACGAAATAGATGCATAACTATCGAATGGAAAATTTCCACCCCAATTGGTAATGGTATTACCGGTTGCGGCAGAACCTCCTCCTATATCATTACCCGCATCCTGGAAAGCCGGCGTGGCCGTGCCGATGAATGTGATCCCATACTGTACATTGCTGATATTATTACTATAAACTTTATTTCCCGAATTGGATCCCGAAAGTGCCGTAGCATCAACAGCCACCGTCGGCGCTGTTGCAGTGGCCCTTGCATTGCTGTAAATGCCAAACGTATTTCGATAGGTCTTATCCAGGGATATCGTATTGTTTTGAATGGTATTATTTTGAGCACCATCAGTTGTGCTGGCCGTGAGCAGCGCTATCCCCCATTCGGTCATATTATTCGTAGCGCTGGATCCACCAGTGGTATTGGCGGTATTTTCCTTCAGGGTCAATCCATCGATGCTGATATAATCGCTTCCTATCAATTTGATAATGGCATCATTTATATTGCCGACAGTTAAAGCAGAAGATGCCTGTATGGTATAGCTGCCCGATCCGAACTTTTGAAATACGATCGGGTTGATAGCAGTGCCGGTTTGTGTGATCGCAATGCCGCCGACAGGAGCAGTTTCGGTTGCACTTCCGCCGATCGCATAGCAGGTAACAGGTCCGGAAACCGGACCAGTATTAAGTGCCGTAACAAAACTATTAACCGTTCCGTAGCATGTTGAAGGCACTGAATAAATGCCGCCGATATTTGTTCCACTTCCCTGGGTATATGTGTAGTTGGGTCCGCCATTATTGTTCAAATTCAAAGCAAGCATATCATAAGCGATGCGCCCATTTGTGGCTACGTCTGCAGCGATCTGCGTTGCAGTATTGGGACTGCTAAAAACATAATAATAAACCGGACCGGCAACCTGGCATGGTATGAGCGCTTGGCCTGTTGTGCCATTAAAATAAAATTGTGAGATCGCAGATGACGTAACAAAATTGATATCAGTTGAATACCGAACATATACATATTCGCCACTTGATGGAGCAGCAGAAGCTGTACACGTAATTAAGGTCGCATTCGTGGCATTACCGGGAGTTGAATTAGATACGGCAGAAATAGTTACCGGGTTATAATTGGTTTCCAATATTGCCATCTTTGCATTCACTCCGGATGCAACATTTTCGATATTAAAAGTGTAGTAATTGCCACTGGTTGTTGCCGACATATTGCCACTCGCTCCCTGATTAACATTGTTGTATAAAGCAGACGCGGTTCCTCCAACAGGAGCAATAGTAGTGTTGAACGGAGCATTTCCGGCACCAGCAAGATAAGGGCGCCAAACGTCGCCGGGAAATGCGCAGGTGGCAGGAAACTCCCAGGTTACAGAAGCTGAAGATAAGGTTGCCTGTATGCGGGCTTGTTTAAACGCACCGCTGGGAGATGTTAGTGCCCGACAGTCGTAAAACACTGGGCCGTTGGTTAAATTGTTTGTTGATAAGGCACCGGGTTGCGCAAGTACAACTTCACCAAAAGCCAACACTGCAATTAACAACGAGTAGATTTTCTTCATAACTATATTTAATGAACACAGCTTAAATAATAGACGTCGTCGGATGAAATAACCTTCGGCGTTTCGTCTTTTTTTGGGTAGCTTTTAAAGGATAGGGAGCCTATAATGCAATATACTTTTTATTTCAGAACAGGTACCCCTTAGTGTACTTTTTGGCCACCCGGATTTTCCACACTCATTTCAAAGAAAAAGTCCCGCCAGGGGCGGGACTAATTGCTATTTAGCAGGTAGATGATCGTATTTTATTGCTTTACAAAACGCAGTACTTTCGATTTGTCATCGGCCGTGCTGCCAAAAATATTGTAAGTGCCGGCAGCAAGATCATCAATATTGATCGTAAGACTGTTGTATCCCGCAGAGAGTACAACGGTTTGCCTCCTCATTATCCTTCCTGCCATGTCGCTGATAACAAGATCCATTTTTGTTGTTGCAGCTGCAGTCGCATTTAGTTTGAATGAATTGCCTGCTACAGGATTGGGAGCAATATTCATCAGCGCAAATCCCTTTGTTGCGTTGAGCAGTGCTATAGTGTTACTGTACGTTATTTTTCCATCCGCATCGATCATCTTCAGGCGATAATAGTTCATACCTGCCAATGGTTGAGCATCCGTATGATCAAAAGGTTGTTGACAACGCAAAGCGGTTGCGGTAATGGAATAGATGCTGTTGAAATTTCTTGCATCTCCGCTGCGCTCCAGCACCAGTGTTGCGGTTGCTGTGGTATTGCAACTTACGCCCCATGTCAACAAATGTTTACCTGCTTGTTTAACTCCGTTGAGATAGTTCAGCGTGATAGGTAGCGGCCAATAAAGATTCGTGTGCACATAAAAACCCGAGAAGCCATTTACGGGCAAGGTCACTTCCCAATATCCGTAAGTGCTGTTGTAATTAACTGTAGTTGGAACGATGAGCACACCACTACCCGCATTCATCGAATAAAATCCAGGTGCAGGGTTGCCTACATTATGTGGCGCGATCGGCACGCCGTGATATTGAGTAACCCGCAGATTGCTGATATTAGGATCAGCGTTACCGCCGCCGGCTACGGTTGGCAGATCCGGCCAGGCAGCATTGTTTGCATTATAATTAGCGAACTCCGCGTCTTTAAAATAAAGTGTGATCGTAGCAGTAGAAGTATTAGGATTGGTCGACGGTTCAATATCAAAGTGACGCTGCAGATAAGGTTCGGCATTGAAAGTTTGCACAGTGCCATCAATGATCACGCAGGTATTGATCGTTCCGCTAACAGGTGAAACTCCCGAAGGAACAACCCTTGCGATCAAATTACAAGATGGGTCGGAATAGTATGCACCTGTTCCCACAGCAGCACTGGCACAAACCTGCGCACCACCACTTACTGCAGCCAGGGTTCCGCCACCATTGATGGTCACTACAACAGGTTTGATACTGCTGCAAGATCCTTTAACCAATTTAATATAATAAGTGCCGCTGGTTGTTATTGCTGAAGCTGTTCCATGTGCTGCAAGGATTGAAATTGTTGCTGCCGCATTTTCCCAATAGCTTAAAGTTGCAGTTATGCCACTCGATGTTGTGCTAGATCCTGAAGTGACAGCAGCCGCAGTTAGATCTACAGTATTAGGAAAACAAACTGCGGAAGGATTTGTAATAGTAAGGGCAAAGTTGCCAGTGAACTCATCTGCACCTATGTCGGGCGTTGTTACATTTCTCGTATCGCCATCGTAATCTGTTGTAATGCCGCCGGCAAATTTTCCTGCTCCGTCCAATCCACAGTTTCCATCAGTAACTAAATGTAAATAATTGGCATTGGAACCTGTGGTGCTGATATATGCAGGTTGCACTGAAACAGAATTAGATTCCCTCGTACCCACAGCTGCAGGCAAGGCGCCCATTGTTTGAACGCTGGTGACACCATCATAAAAAAGAAGGTTCCTGCTTGATGGCGTGCCGGCGTAAAAATCATTGTTGTTTGATGTTGTTGAATAACTTACAACTGAAGCATTGCTCCGCTGATAGGCTACTGCACGGCCGCTTCCCGCGCCAGGCAGTGTTGTTTCATTGTCAAGTATATTATCTATAAGGTCTATTGACGTATTTATGTCACTATATAACGCAGCGCTTCCAAAATTACCAGTTCCCGTACCCGTTAAATAGATGCTGTTATAATATACAAGGTAATGTGTATTTAAAGTACCTGTTAGGAACATTCCATAAACCACGGGTGAAGTAGAGGCATTCGGCGCTGTGATGCCGCCGATATAATTGTTATAAATAGTAAAGGTAGAAGTAATGGCAGCACTGGTATTGCCCAGGTTAAATGCGAAATTCGGCAAAGTCCCGGAGCTGTTGATAGCGTATATCTTATTCCTGTAAATATTATTTGCTGCTCCGGGTACATCGTTCGAGATAACATAAACAGGACCTCCTGTATTGATATCATGAACGACATTGTCATAAAGGTTGGTAGGTGAGCCATAGCCGTACCAAATCCCATCGGCACCACCCGCACCGGTACCGTTATTTAGGGTAATGGTATTACCGGAAATAGTTATCGCCGGACCAGAAATTTCTGAAACGCCCGGTTCTTCGAAGATACCTATGATGTCTGCTGTACTATTGTTTGCAGAGATATTTGAAAAATCATTATTAGAAATGGTTTGTGTGCCCGAACTCACACCCGAGCCACCAAAATTATAAAATGCGATCAGGTTAGATGCAGATACAAGGGTTCTTGCAAAACCTGTTGTAATGCTATTCCCCGAGACTGTGATATTGCTGGTAGGATTATCCGCAAAGATCAATTCAACTTCTCCTGAAGTAGCCAGGCTCAAATTATTAAAGACGTTGTTGCTGATAGTTTCCGATGCTGCTCCCGTTGTAGCTTCCTGGTCGATAATATTAATCCAACTACTGGCGTTGTTAAAACTAATACTTGAAAAAGTATTGTTGCTGATCGATATAGCGGTGGTAGCGGTTGCGCCAAGATTTGCAATATAGGAGAACACACCCGCATACCCGTTTTTCGTTAAATTGGCGGAACTGAAATTGTTATTATTGATATTAATGGCGGTTGTTACATTGACTAAATTGAAAACTCCGGCATAGTACCAGTTTAACGTGGAAAGTCCTCCACCGGCAAGCGTATTTGAACTGAAAGTATTACCGCTTACATTTAGCGTTCCGCAAAAACCGGTGTTTCTAACCCCAAAAAATACCGATGAAGTTCCAGAGCTAAATGAACTGATGTTTCGAATACTGTTATTATTAATATTGGTGGTTGTTCCGGTCGAAATAGAATAAATTCCATAAACACTAGTAGTACCGGTGGTAACGCCGCTTGTGCCAATAGCGATGTTGTCGGCAGTAGCATTTCCGATAATATTGTTTGAGACCGTATGAGCGCCTGAACCTGATAGGCCAATACCAATCCATACCTGGCCATTAGCCGGCGTGGCGCTCGAAGCAGTAATAGCGCCGATAGAATTGTTCTGGATATTGACCGAGGCGGCGGAATTAACATAAATACCATCCGTAAGATTGCCACCAGCATTGCCAGTGATAGTGATGGCCCCTGTTCCACTGGTTGCACCGATGGTATTGGCCGATGTAGTGCCCACATTTACCAGTCCTCCCTGTATATTAATACCAGTAAATATCCCTGGGCCGGGCAATGCAGCAATCACGGTTCCTGAACGCGTGTAAGATATTGCCGTGATCGTATTTCCCTGTATGTCACTTAATACGGTAGTTGATGCATTGAGATAGATCGGGAAAAAAGTTGAGGATGTAATTCCGGTTAATGTGTAAGTACCGGTACCGGTATTGCTAGCATAACCGATCGTATTATTGGAAACCGAATAACTATCACCACTTGTATTGGTGATCCATATCGCTGAATGTTGGCCGCCGGTTGTTTGAGTGCGTGCTGCTGTCTGGTAAAATTTATTGCCGGAAATAGTTACAGCAGTTGTGGTACCGGAAACATACACCCCTGCACTGGTAACAGCTGCTCCAAAATAATCGTAAATATTGTTGTTGCTGATCGTGATATTATTATTGTTGTTGGGCAAAGCTGTACCGCTACAATAAATTCCCTTGGTGGGTAGAGTGGCACCTGCAGGGCCGATATTGCAGTTCGATATTGTGTTGTTGTCATTTCCGCCCGCTGTGGAATTTGAGCCGAACCAGATGCAACCACCATTAGTAGTAACTGCCATCGTAGCCGATCCCAGAACCGAACAATTTGTAACGAGATTATTAGTAGCATCTGTTTGGAACCTGATGGTGGAAGTACCGGAAGTAGCCGAGGTAGAAAGGTTGGAGATCGTCAAATAGTTTCCTCCGCTGTTAAGACCATTAATAGTGACATTGTCGGCACCGTTTAAATCGATAAGCGGTAAACCGGCGGTCGATGTGCCCGATATGGTCCAACTACCGCCTGAAGGTTGAATAGTTAAGCTCGTCCAGGGGCCCACACTTTGATTCAAAATTGCACCTGCTGCCGGTTCGGTAGTATTGCCGGTTATGACTATGGAAATGGTATTGCCCGCCTGCGACGCCGCGTTGATGGATGTGAATGCTGCGCTTAAAGTAGCATACGGATTGCCCGAATTGGTAGTGGCATCGGCTCCACTAACAGTAACCTGGGCCTGCGAATAAAAAAAGAACGAACACAGCATTACTGTGCAGCTGTAAAATTTCTTCATGCTTGCTTGATTAGGAACGGCTGCAGCTTTTTATGCAGCCAGGGTAAATGAAATAAGGCTTTTCAAGGTTTCTTACCCCAGGCAAGAATGATAATGACTTCAGAAGCTTTTGAAGGATAATTGGAAGGCTGTCGACTACGCAAAATAGGCCTATTATGTTGTATCGCAAAATCAAGGACCGGCAAAATGAGTGGGATCTTTTCCCCAATAGACAGGTGTTTCTCACCATATTAATAAAAAAAATCCTCCCGTCTTTCGACAGGAGGACTCGCCTTATTCAGGCAACTTCTTGCAAGAAGTAGTTATTAAAACTACGTGATTAGCTTAGTGTTTTACAGCTTCTTTAGCTTTATCAACCATTTTGCTAGCATCGTTCATTTTGTCTTTAGCGTCGTTCATCGCTTTTTTCATAGTGTCAGTTGCATTGTTGATCATCTTCTTAGCTGTATCCATCATGTTGGCAGCAGCTGTGTCAACCTTCATAGCATCCGTAGTTGGAGCCATTTTTGAAGTGTCAGTAGTAGTAGCTTTGTCATCGCCACCACCATTGCAAGCTGTTAAAGAAGCGGCAATAGCTACAATCGCAAATAATTTTTTCATTTTACTTTTTTTTAGGTTTAATAATTGGGCGCAAAAATAGGGGAATTTTTGAATTATCCAAGCTTTTGAACCAGTTTGCAGTGGGCAGTTATCAGTTGGCAGAGGGGGGCCTTTTACTGCCGACTGGCAATTGGCAACTGGCGACTGTAACCTATTTCTTCCTAAAAAACAACCTGATCGGCACCCCGCTAAAGTTGAATTTCTCCCTTAACTGGTTCTCCAGGTAATGCATATAGGGCGCTTTTACGTCGTCGGGATAATTGCAGAAAAAGGCAAAAGTGGGTGTATTGGTAGGCAATTGCGTTACGTATTTTATCTTGATCAGGTTACCCCTCACCACTGGTGGGTGATAAGCTTCTACCGCCTTCAACATCACGTCGTTCAGTTTTGAAGTTGTCACTTTCCTATGACGGTTCTCAAAAACTTCCAGCGCAGCTTCAATACTTTTGAATATGCGTTGCTTTTCGGTAACCGAAATAAAAACAATGGGTACATCACTGAATGGGGCCAGGCGCTTCTTGAGTTCCTTTTCATAATCCTTGGCGGTATTGGTCTTTTTTTCTTCCACCAGGTCCCATTTGTTTACCAGCACCACAATGCCCTTGCCTTTTTTTACGGCTAAAGCAAATATCGCCAGGTCCTGCGCAGTTACTCCTTTACCGGCATCAAGCATCAGCATACATACATCGGCTTCGTCCAAAGCCTTGATGGCACGTATCACAGAATAAAATTCAAGATCCTCGTGCACCTTGGTCTTCCGGCGAATGCCTGCTGTATCGATCAGTATGAATTCTTTGTTGAATAAATTATAATGGGTGTGAATGGTGTCTCTTGTGGTGCCGGCGATATCACTTACGATCGTTCGCTCCGTGCCAATGAGTGCATTGAGCAAAGAAGATTTACCAACATTGGGCTGACCAATGATCGCAAACTTCGGCAGTTCAGTTGTAATTGCAGCTTCATCCGAATCCTTTTCACTGATGAGTGCTGTAATGCCATCCAGTATCTCGCCCGTACCACTACCGCTGATAGAAGAAACAAAAAATATATTCTCAAAACCCAGGCTGTAAAACTCGCTGGCTTCCAGCAAACGCTCATGGTTATCTACCTTATTCACTACCAGGAAAACAGGCTTGGTGCTGCGACGCAAGATCGCTGCCATCGAGTTATCCAGTTCAGTGATACCTGTTGCGGCATCTACCATGAATACCACGGCATTGGCTTCTTCCACAGCGATCAATACCTGCTCCCGGATCTCTTTTTCAAATACCTCCGTACCACCGGCAACAAAACCGCCGGTATCAATTACATTGAATGTTTTGCCCGCCCAATCCGCCACGCCGTATTGGCGATCTCTTGTTACGCCGCTTACATCGTCAACGATAGCTTTCCGCTCTTCCAACAACCTGTTGAAGAATGTGCTTTTGCCAACGTTTGGCCTTCCTGTTATTGCTACTGTGAAACTCATTTTTAATTGATAATTAATAATTGATAATTGATAATGTTCTGACGCAGGCAGTCTGTCAATTGGGTTATTTCCTGATAATTGATAAGCTAGGGATTGAAAACATTTTCCATTAACCCATTATCAATTATCCATTAATAACCGTATTCCTTCAACTGCAACTCATTATCTCTCCACTTCGGTTTTATTTTTACGAATAATTCCAAAAATACTTTTCTTCCTAAAAATTCTTCTATGTCTTTGCGGGCATCGGTACCAAGCTTTTTTATCATGCTGCCGCCTTCGCCTAAAATAATTCCTTTTTGGGTGTCTCTTTGAACGATGATCTCCGCAGCGATCTTTGTAAGTGTGGTCTTTTCTTTGAACTCCTGCACCAGCACGGTTGTATGATAAGGGATCTCATCTCCATACAAGAAAAATATTTTCTCCCTGATGATCTCACTCACAAAAAACTTTGTAGGCATATCACTGAGATCATCGCCTTCATAAAATGGCTGTCCTTCGGGCAGGTATTCAAGGATGCGCTCCAGCAATTTGTCAATGCCCGTCTTCTTTAAAGCCGAAAGCGCCACTACTTCTTTACAATAAGGTTGCTCTTGAAAAAACCTTGCCGTTGTTTTAAGTTGTTCGTCATTGACGGTATCGGCTTTGTTTAATATTACGATCGCGGGCGCTTTGAGTTTCAATGCAGAAAAAATGGCATTGCTTTCATCTGTATTCTCTCTTACATCGGTGATCAATAAAGCCACATCTGCATCTTCCAGGCTGCCTTTTACTGCCTGCATCATTTTTTCATGCAACTTATACTTTGGTTCGATGATGCCCGGGGTATCAGAAAAAATGATCTGGTAGTCCTTTTCTGTCATGATGGCCTTGATCCGATGCCTGGTTGTTTGCACTTTGTGCGACACAATGGCCATCTTCTCCCCCATCAATGCATTGAGGAGCGTGCTTTTGCCCGCATTGGGCTTACCGAAAATATTTACGAAACCTGATTTCATTTTTGTGACTGTGATCCGCTGCGGCAATGAGTTTGACTATCACAAACAAGTAAAGTGAGGAGGAGATAATCAAATTCATTAGCACAACTGGCTAAGAATAAAAAAGGCTCTACTGAGCCTTGAATTTTGTTGCGAAGAGAAGGATCGAACTTCTGACCTTCGGGTTATGAGCCCGACGAGCTACCGCTGCTCTACTTCGCGGTGCAAAGTTAAGGTTTTATGCCTTTGCTGCCAAATAATAAACACAGTTCGCTAAATTTGGCTATGAAAAGAAAACACTTAACACTTCTTCCTTTGCTGCTCTTGCAACTCGCGTTCAGCAATTGCAAAAGCAAGATCAAACAACAGGAGGATGAGCTCTATAGTCGTCATTTACAACGTCATGTGAAACTTACCATCATTAACACTCCAATGCCGGATGATAAGAGCCAGGTGAATCTTTTGTTGCTGAATGACGGACAAGACGTGAATAAATTTCGCGTGAAAGAGATCCTCGATAGCCTCTACAGCAAGAACCTGATCCGGCCAGTGTTAGTGGTTGCCATTCATGCAGGCGACAGGATGAAAGAATATGGCGTGGCAGATCAGCCGGATTATATGAACCGTGGCGATAAGGCTGGATTTTACGATGCATTTATCAATGATGAACTATATCCTTTTGCAAAGAAAAAAGCCGGCGTAAGGAAATTCAATTCGGTAGTGATCGGGGGTTGTTCGCTGGGTGGACTATCCGCACTCGATGTAGCATGGAATCACCCGGATAAGATAGACAAGGTGGGTGTTTTCTCCGGTTCGTTTTGGTGGCGCGACAAAGACACTAAAGCCGCTGACTATTCTGATTCGATCAACCGCATCATGCTGGCGAAGCTCCGTTCATCAAGAAAAAAACCTCACCTGCAATATTGGTTCTATGTTGGCGCCAAAGAAGAAGATAGCGATCGTGATAAAGATGGTATCATTGATGCGGTGGATGACACCAGGGATGTTGTCGCGCTGATCAAAAACAAAAATATTTGTCCGCCTGATGATATAATTTATACCGAAGATCCAAATGGGAAACACGATTGGCCTTATTGGAGTGCGCAGTTGCCGGGGTTTTTGGTGTGGGCGTTTGGGAAATAGTCCGTTAGTCCATAGTCGGTAGTCTACAGTCAACGGCTCCCGACTAAAGACTACCGACTATGGACTTTTGACTAACTTTTCCTTGAGATACTACTAGCCCCACTGCTATGCATGTCTTTAATGCCGCCATCACCACTATACTTTATACTACTGGCACCTGTGGCGCTCGCATTTAATTCTTTATTTACCGTTATTTCAATATCTGATGCGCCCGAGGCCTTAGCTGTGCACATATCTGTAGAGAGATAAATTCCTTTTACATCGCTGGCCCCATCGCTTTCTATGTTTAGGTTGCGGGCGGTGCCGCTTATCTTCATTGCTGATGCACCCCGGAGGTCCAATTCCAGGTCATTTACCTTTACATCTCCTCTAAAGCTACTTGCACCGGTACAGGTAAGATGGAGCATATTCACCGCAATGCTGCCGGATACGTGTATGCTTGCCGCACCTACAGCATCGAGCTTGTTGATATCTTTAAAAGATACATAGGCTTTCAATTTTCGATCCCTGGTAGTGATATGCAGAAATCCTCCTTCATCTTCCATATAGATCCTCAACACCCCGTTTTCCACGGTCGCCTTCATTTTCTTAATGAATTTTTCGTCTGATGCACTCACCGCCACCGCTTCAGTAGTTGATTGGGAAAGATACAGATCGATGCCGCCCGAAACTTTGATGGCGCTGAATGAACCAGTTACTGTTCTTACTTCAGCATTGGGATCAACGATCACTTCCTGCGCTCTCGTCGCGATCGCTGCAATACTGATCAACGTAAATAGAAATATCTTTTTCATTGTGTTTGGTTGATGATTAACTACCCACTATTTTTTCTCCCGCTTAACAACTCCCCCGCTACTGATATTCACATCCTTTATCAGCGCAGACCCTTTATATTTAATACCGCCTCCGCTATTGGCTTTGGCATTCAATTCTTTGTTGATGGTAATGTGTACACCGGCACCACTGCTCGCTTTGGCGTCGCAATAATCAACCGCCAGGTCAAACCCTTTGAAGATAGAACCGCTGCTGCCTTCTACAGTTATTTTATCAGCTCTTCCCGAAACGGTCATACCCGATCCGCTGTTTTGGTCAACGGTTATTTCCTTTGCATTTATTCTTCCTGTAAAATGTGATCCGCTGGTAAATCTCATGTCAAGTTTATCAGCTTCGATCGTGCCAGGCACTTTTACCGATGCACCGCCGGATACATGCAGCTTGTCAATATTTTTGAAAGTTACCCACGCTTTCAATTTTCTTTTTTCATTGAAGGCCCAGTTGATCCCTTTGTTATCGTAATATATTTTCAGCGTGCCGTTCACTACTTCAGTTTTAAATCGCGACATGTATTTTTCATCAGAAGATGATACAGTAACGGATTCTGTTTGGCCTTGGGTAAGATAAACATCGATACCATCTGTAACTGTAATCGCAGAAAAGCTTCCGCTGAGGGTACGCTCGGTTGAAAACGGATCCTTGTCCGTCGCTTCTTGCGCAAATGCGGCAAGTGAAAAGAATGTGAGTAATGATAAAAGGATTTTTTTCATGGCTTAAAATTTTACGTTAGATAAAGGACAAATTTCCGAAATAAAAAGCAGTTTTCAGTCGGCAGTTTGCAGTGGGCAATGGGCGGCTCTTTCCTGCAAACTGCCCACTGGCAACTGGCAGCTGCTAACTGGCTATACTGCTATGAATACGCACGACCGGCGCTTTTTGTTACACAATTATATCAAATTATCACAAACTACGCTACATTTGCGCTGTTAAAGCTCTTATAAACCGTCTGAATTTCCGGGGTGCTTTCTTTCGCCAATTGGCGGAGGAAGGCTGAGATCACACCCGTTTACCTGATCAGGATAATGCCTGCGAAGGAAGAAAGCGTCACTACATCTAAGGATTTCATCCGGATGTTCAGCCCAAATTTTATTGATGAAAAAGATATTTATTTGTGCACTTTCATGTGTATCCATTTCGCTATTGCATGCACAATCGAAAACCAAAATAACCGACACTACCCTACTCCAACCAGTTGAGGTGCAGGCCGTGAGAGCCGCCGATAAAGCGCCCTTTGCGAAAACAAATCTTTCTGAAAAAGAAATAGCAAAAAATAATCTCGGGCAGGATCTTCCCTTTGTGCTCAATCAAACCCCTGCCACGGTAGTGAATGCCGATGCAGGCAATGGTGTTGGATATACCGGCATACGCATACGGGGAATTGATGCCACCAGGATCAACGTTACCCTCAACGGAATCCCTTACAATGATGCCGAGAGCCAGGGAACCTTCTTTGTAGATCTTCCTGATGTTAGTTCTTCGGCCAACAGTATTCAAATACAACGCGGCGTGGGTACTTCATCAAATGGTGCCGGTGCATTTGGAGGCACGATCAATTTATCTACCAACGAGGTAAACAAAAAAGCTTACCTGGCATCGAACAATAGTTATGGTTCTTTCAATACCTGGAAAAACAATTTGCAGTTCGGCAGCGGATTGCTCAAAGGTCATTTTACCATCGACGGTCGCCTCAGCAGCATCCGCAGCGATGGTTGTATCGACAGGGCGAAGAGCGATCTCCGATCAGCATTCGGCAGTGTTGCATATATTGATTCGAAGAATTCTTTACGTCTCAACGTCTTTTCCGGGAAAGAAAAAACCTACCAGGCATGGAACGGTGTTCCTGAATATCTGCTCGACAGCGCCCGCACTTACAATTCAAGCGGCACCGATAAACCTGGTGAGCCTTACGACAATGAGACCGATAATTATATTCAAACGCATTACCAGCTTTTTTTCAATCATAAGTTCAATAACAACCTGAAAGGAAACATTGCTGTTTTCTTTACCAAGGGAAGAGGATATTATGAAGAGTACCGTTCGGCGCAGGCTTTCGGGGATTATGGCCTGCCCGATTATAACGATGGAATGACAACTTATACTTCAACTGATATTGTAAGGAGGCTTTGGCTCGACAATGATTTTTACGGAACCATCTTTTCTTTACAATATCAAAAAAAACAAACGGGTTTGATATTCGGCGGCGGGTGGAACGGCTATGATGGTAAACATTATGGCGAGATCGTATGGGCAGAGTTCCAGGCAGGAGTTCCACACAATTATCATTACTACGATCTTACAGCGCATAAAAAAGATCTTTCCTTTTTTGGCAAGTGGACAGAACAATGGGCGCCTCATTGGCAAAGCTTTGTTGACCTGCAATACCGAAACGTTCCTTATACGATCAATGGCTTTAAATACAACCCGAGTTTAATGATCGATAAGAATTATTCTTTCTTCAACCCGAAGGCTGGCCTAACCTACACAAACAAAGGGTGGCAGGCTTATGCATCGGTGGCTATCGCCTCGAAGGAACCGATCCGCGACGACTTTGAAGCGGGTACGACGCAACAACCCAAGGCAGAAACATTGTATGACCTGGAATTGGGTGCAGAGAAAAAAATGGGTGATTGCTCTTTTGGTGCAGGTATATATTATATGAAGTACCACAACCAGCTGGTGCTTACCGGCAAGATCACTGATGTAGGTGCTTACACACGTACCAATATCCCCAACAGCTACCGCGCCGGCGTGGAATTACAGGGACAGGCTAAGATCAACAAAAAGATAAATTTCGCAGCTAATATTTCTTTCAGTGAAAATAAAATAAAAGACTTCACCGAATACCTCGATGATTATGATAACGGCGGACAGCAAACAAAATTCTATTCCAAAACCGATATTTCTTATTCGCCTTCAATCGTTGCAGGCGGAACAATAAATCTCCTGCCAATAAAAAACGGAGAGATCAACCTTGTCAGTAAATATGTGGGAAGGCAGTACCTCGATAATACATCGCAAAGGTCAAGAAGCCTGAACCCATATTACCTGCAGGATATCCGTTTCAGCTACACATTGCAAAGCAAGTTGCTGAAAGCAACAAATATCATCCTGCAGTTGAATAATGTCTTCAATAAAAAATACGAGCCCAATGGTTATTCCTTCAGCTACTATTACAACTACCAGCTCACCACTGAAAATTTCTACTTCCCGATGGCGGGATTCAATTGGATGCTGGGGGTGAACCTAAGGCTATGACTTCAAAAAAATTGCAGGAACGCTAAAATAGAGCCGCCTATTCATTAATAATATTTCCGTTTATTATAACTTTAGCCTGTCGGCAGCCAGCGCTTGGCATTGCACACAATATAAACCAACAAATAGACAGGAAGTATGCTCTTTAACTCGTTAAGTTTTGCAATATTTTTACCGATTGTTTTTATCCTCTACTGGTTTGTAACAAAAGGAAATTTAAGGCTTCAAAATATCTTGTTACTCGTTTCAAGCTATTTTTTTTATGCGTGTTGGGACTGGCGGTTCATGTTTCTACTCATCTTCTCTACCTTATTAGATTTCTTCACGGGGATGAGGATATATCAGGCGGGGAACCGAAGGAATAAATTGTTTTGGTTGTGGCTAAGTATAGGGATCAACTTAGGTTTTCTGGGAGTTTTTAAATACTACAATTTTTTTGCGGCATCATTTGCCGATGGGTTGTCTCTACTGGGCATGAAAGTGAATTTGGGTTCTTTGAACGTAATATTGCCTGTAGGTATTTCTTTCTATACTTTTCACGGTCTATCTTATGTACTCGACCTCTATAAGAACAAAATAAAGCCCGAAAAAAATTTTATTGACTATTCCGTCTTCGTTAGCTTTTTTCCTCTGCTTGTAGCCGGGCCAATAGAAAGAGCAACGCACCTTCTACCTCAAATTCGTAAAAAAAGGGAATTTGATTATTCAAAGGCTGTAGATGGATTACGGCAAATATTATGGGGCTTGTTCAAGAAGATTGTCATAGCCGACAATTGTGCAGAACATGCAAACACAATTTTCAATCATTCCGCAGATTTTTCGGGCAGCACGCATGTTGCAGGGGCCTTGTTCTTTACCCTTCAGATCTACTGTGATTTTTCGGGCTACTCTGATATTGCGTTGGGTACGGCACGCTTATTTGGAATAGACCTTTTAAGAAATTTCGCTTTCCCCTATTTCTCACGAGATATCGCCGAATTTTGGAGGAGGTGGCACATTTCTTTATCCTCGTGGTTTAGGGATTATCTCTACATTCCGTTGGGAGGCAGCAAGGGCGGCACGTTGATGAAGATCCGGAATACCTTTATTATTTTTCTTGTGAGTGGTTTTTGGCACGGCGCGAATTGGACCTTTATTATATGGGGTCTTTTAAATGCGTTATACATAATGCCCTCGATCATTTTCAATACACACAGAGATAACCTTGATATTGTAGCAAAGGGCAGATATCTGCCGACAATGAAAGATCTCTTTTCTATCGGGTTAACTTTCGGGTTAACAGTATTTGCCTGGATATTCTTTCGTGCAGCCGACGTTGCACACGCTTTCAGTTACATCTCCAGGATGTTTACCAAATCATTATTTACCATTCCGAACTTTCCGGGATTCGACAAAATAATTCCGCTTTTCGTTCTGACAATCATTTTTTTGATCGTTGAATGGTGCGGAAGAGAACAGCAATACGCGATCGCCCGTTTAGGAGCAAAATGGTATAAGCCTGTAAGGTGGGCAATGTATTACGCCATTGTTATTGCGATCTTTTGGTTTGGTGGCAAGGAACAACAATTTATTTATTTTCAATTTTAGATGTCACATGAAAAAATTCCTGTTAAACGTCCTGTTATTTGCTCTTCCCTTTTTAATACCTGTAGTCCTATATGTGATCATGGACCCTTTTAAGGTCATTTACAAATATGCTGAGCAGATCAACAGCAATAAAAAATACCAAATAACCTGGAACCGTGATTTTCAATCCACCCAACTGCTTTTATGGAACTATAAAAAATATAATTATAATTCTTTTATTTTTGGCAATTCAAGATCTATGTTTTACCAGGCAAAAACATGGGATAAACTGACCAAGGGAAATTCTTTTCATTTTAATGCATCTTCTGAAACCCTCTTCGGCATCAATGGCAAACTGGAACTTCTTGACAGGCTGAACATACCTATTGATAACGCACTGATAATTGTTGATGAAAATGCATTGAGTGGCACTAAAAACAGCCAGGGTCATTTATTCATAAAACATCCTGAAGTTTCCAAAGAATCTTATTTGGCTTTTCACTTCGAAATGTTCAAAGGCTTTTTCTCAAGAGCTACAATACCGTTTATTCAATTGTTTTTAACCGGAGAAAAAAAACCCTACATGGAGGAATACGGCATCATTAATAACGTATGGAAACATGATATGATATCAAACCAGGTAAGTTATTATGTTTATGACGAACAACTAAAAAATGATCCTAATTCATATTATGCGGATAAATTGAAACTATTTTACAAAAGAGATACTGTTCAAAAGTTTTCCAAACCTGTGATATATACAGCACAAAAAGCATTGCTGGAAAATATTGTGTCGATCCTGAAGTCGCATAAAACCAATTATAAGATCATCGTTAGTCCTTTGTATGATCAGATCAAGCTGAATCAAACAGACCTCGACTATCTGAAAATGTTATTTGGAGCCGACCATGTTTTCGATTTTTCAGGCATTAACTCAATTACAAATGACTATCATAATTATTATGAAACTTCACACTACAGGCCTTTCATCTGTGATAGTATCCTTTCTGTTATTTATAAGTGAAAGGGAATAAAACACTGAACGTGAAAAAACTATTGCTTAGCATTCTACTGGCAGCTTTAGGATAAGTTCCAGTGAAGGCAATGGATGTAAGATAACAGTTGAAATTCCACTGTCCAAAGCTGATCAGTAAATATTTATCTATCGATGTTCATTCCCTTAAAATACGGCTTAGAGCGAACTCCCATCGGCATCGGCGAATTCCTTGTCAAATGTCCGCACTGCGAAACCGATCAATGGGCTGATGTGTTGGTATCGAGTGTGTATTCACATTTCTATTTTATTCCGCTCTACCCTACCGACAAAGACGCAATGGTAGTTTGCAAAAAATGTGGCTTGAAACGATTTGGTGTTCCTTTAAATTCAAACCTGGTTAGTAATTACCAGGAAGTGAAAAAGTTATACCGCCACAGATGGTTTACTTATATTGGAGCGATAATTGTTGCATCTCCCTTTATTATATGGGTGATATTTCTGATCATTAATTATTTTACTTCCTAAAAAAACGAAAATAAATTACATGAGAAAAATAATCGTTTTATCCATGATCTCATTGGATGGGGTCATGCAGGCACCGGGCGCACCTAAAGAAGACAGATCAAAGGGTTTCAAATATGGCGGCTGGACCGCATCCTATGGTGACGAAGCCTATGGTAAAGCGGTGCAAAAAGAATTGAAGCAACCCGTGGATTATCTTTTGGGCAGAAAAACATTTGAGATTTGGGAAAATTACTGGCCCGAACATGCAGACTTTTGGCCAGGAATTAATAGTGGTACAAAATACGTCTTGTCCAGGACCAGGAAAAAGTCGGATTGGAAAAAATCGGTATTCCTCAAAAAGCTGGCGGATATCAAGAAGCTCAAAAATTCAAAAGGTGCCAACATCCAGGTTTGGGGCAGCAGTAAACTCATTCATCTGCTATTGGAGAATGATCTTGTAGACGAACTCAGGCTCAAGATATATCCGTTGACCCTAGGTAAAGGGAAAAAACTTTTCAACAATAAAGCGATCCCGGCAGCATTCAAATTAACGGAGAGCACTGTTACATCCAAAGGAATTATTCTTGCTAATTACAAGCGAGCCGGAAAAGTAAAAACGGGTACGGTTGGAGCTTAAGAGAAATAAATTTAACTTCCACGCAGGTTATAACTTCAAAATAACTCTAATTAAAAATACAATGGCAACGGAAACTTCAGGCACAAATGAGATCTTATCCGCGACGGCTAATACCATATCTGAACTTACAGATCTAATGGCAGCAGTTGATGAAGACAAGATAAATACGATCCCATACGATGGTAGCTGGACGGCACCTCAATTGTTGACACATGTTACAAAATCGATCGACGGAATGGCTAAGGTCATGCTCATGGATGCAAAGCCAGCGGAAAGGGATCCGGGGGAGAGAATAGAAGGTTTAAAAAAAGCATTCCTGGATCTTTCAAATAAGTTTGATTCGCCTGGCTTTATTGTGCCCGAAGAAGGCCCTTATGAAAGACAACCTACTATCAATAAGTTAAATAGATCTTTCAACGAGTTTAAAGAGAATGTAAATTGCGCAAACTTAAATTATCTTGTCGAAGGACTTCCCCTTGGTCCCATTACAAAACTCGAGATCGTTCATTTTGTCTTATACCATACTCAAAGACATTTACATCAGATGAAAAAGATCTGCGAGGCTTTAAAAAATAAATGATACAGTGTAGTTAAAATTCACAACAATGAATGTAGAAATCACCACTGAACCATTAACCCTAAACATCCATGGCTTTTCAGGCACTGCCATAAATAAAGATTACGCCGGAACTGCCTTCAAGCTAATGGACAAGATGTGGCAAACCGTTAAATCAAACAATCTAAAAAATAAGGGCCTTAATATCTGGGTTTACGAACAAGACCACCGTGTCTTCGCGGGAGTGGAACTTAACGAGATCCCGGATCAGGATACCGGGCTGGAACAAAAAACTATCAGCCTATGCAAGTATGCCTATTACAAACACATTGGCCCATATAATTTAATAGGACAGTCAGGACAAAATATGACAGATGATTTAAAAAGCAAGGGCTACGAAACCATCTTGCCATATATTGAGATCTATGGACATTGGACAAACGATGACACTAAATTGGAGACTGAGCTGCTGATGTGCTTAAAATAAATCCTACCTGATCAGCATCACCGTTCCTTTCAATACCAATTCTCCATTGTGATCACGCGCCTTGATGATATAAGTATAAGTCCCCTGGTCGCACGCTTTGCCTTTCCATGTGCCATCCCATCCCGCATTGATATCGTTGCTGATGAAGACGAGATTTCCATATCGATTGTAGATCGAAAAATACTGCAGGTCCTTGATAGCAGTGCCTGGCGGTATCCTGAATATTTTGTTTACCCCGGCAGGAAGAAAGGCATTGGGAATATAAATACCTTTTAAAACTTTCACGGTTATGCTGGTGTCGGTGCTGCAAGTGCCGCCGGCTGTTACTCTAAGATAATAAGTTGTATTGTTGATCGGATTGGCGATCGGGTTGGCTATCCCGGTATTACTTAGAGTTGGAGATGGTGTCCACAAATAACTGCTGATATTTCCGGGAGCCGAAGCATTCAGTTGTATCGCGTCACCAATTATTATCGTTGGATTAGAAGGATGGAAACTAACTACAGGTTTCGCATTTACAGCCATCGTGATCGTATTGCTCAAAAAAATTGATGAAAGTGAACAGGGTGTCACCGTATTCATGATGCAATTGACCTGGTCGCCATTGGCAAGGTTGTTATTACTATAAGTTGAACTATTGGTTCCCACATTAACGCCATTTAATTGCCATTGAAAAGAAGGGGTGGTTCCTGTATTTAATGCTGTAGCAGTGAAAGTCACCGGCGTGTTCACACAAATATTATTATTGGAGGTGATTATGGCTAACGACGGCGGCGGCGCACTGTTCACGATGATCTGGATACTGTTTGAAACGGAAACCGGATTGAGTATACAAGGCGCAGTACTTGTAAGCGTGCAAGTCACCACATCGCCATTATTCAAAGCATTGGATGTAAAGCTTGTGAGGTTTGTACCAACATTTACTCCATTCAGCTTCCATTGATAAGCTGCTGAAGAAGGGATCCCTGCACCATTGATCGCAGTGGCGGTAAAAGTCACGGGTGCGCCCGGACAGATAGTTGTTGAAGAAGCGCTAATACTTATTGACGCGGCTGAAGTTGGCAGTAATGTAATAGAAACATTATTTGAAGAAACGGTATTTGAAGTAAGGCAGGAAGAAGCCCCGGTGATAGTGATATCGCAGCTAACAACACTGATTGGCGAAAGCGTTGAACTGCTGTACACATTTGATGCCCCATTTTGAACGCTGAAACCATTTACTTTAAAATTATAGGAAACAGTACCACCACCGATGTTGAAAGCTGTCGCCGTAAACGATACAGTCGATCCGCTGCAGTGCGGCCATGGACTCGATACGAGTGATACCGATGGCGTGATCGATGGATTAACAACCATCGAAATTGCATTGGATGCAGCCGTGGTTGATAGATAACAACTGCCGCCACTGATCGAAATATCACAAGTCACCACATCGCCATTGAGCAACGAGGTAGTCACATAACTATTTGAAAGCCCGCTTTGAATACTGATACTATTTACTTTGAAATCGTAAGTGATGGTTCCTGTTCCATTTGTTGTTGCTGTTGCGGTAAAAGCTACTGGTGCTCCACTGCACACTGGCCCAGCAGGACTTGCAGCAATGGATAATGTTGGTGTTATACTTCCACCGGGTGCGCCATTGAATGTCCATCCGCTGTTATTGCCCAGGTCGATGGAATTGTTGGCGGTGAAATTTCCTCCACCGATCGCAGCAATATCTTTAAGCTTTAAATAAGAAGTGCTTACTGCTCCCGGCGGATGACTGATCGACGCTTGCACACCAGGAGTATTCGAATGGATATCGATAAGTCCGCCGGTGCAACTACTATTGGCATTCAATGTTCCGTTTATGGTTTGCGTTGTTGCGGCCCAAAGCTCATAGCTATGCCCGGGAGCAAGTGCAAGATCGTTATAGGTATTGTTGGCTTGAAATATCACATCTTTATTACAGATCACATTGTGAAAATTGTTGACCTGCCAGATAAAGGCATTACCGGCAAATACAACATCATGGAAAGTAGCATGAGCGATGCAAGTGACCGAAGCGAGGGGATTGGTAAAATTCACATCATACCAAACGCCGCCCGATCCCCGAAAATCGGCGGCATCACCCGAACAATTAATGGTAGATGTGCCACTATTGGCCGTCATCAAAAGACCGGCGGTATTAAAACATGCATAATCACCTGAAATATTAAAGATCGATGATCCCATATTCAGCACCTTCGGTGGGAAGTTGGTCGTTGCATAAAATTCATAGCAGGTAACGGTTTGATTGTTGCTGGTAAATGTCCCGGCATTAAGACTTATCCTGTTTGCCACGGTAAATGCATCCTGCAAGGTCCATCCGCCTACTACCCCATTGAACGCAACATTTCTATTGAAAATTCTACCTGCAGAAGCAATTGTCTCTGTAGGAAAATTTGATTCAAACCTTACATCGCCTGTGAAAGTTAAATTCATGCCCGTCACAAACGTAAGTGAACCATGGATCTTTAAGATGCTTGAGGCTGGTCCCGCAAGACTTGGCGCATTCATTACTCCTGTCCACCGCATGTCTTTGCAATAAGCGGTAGGAATATTTATCGTAACAGTTTGCCCGGGAGAAGAAAAAGAATTGGCATCAAAGATCGCATTGTCTAAAGACGTTGGCGCACATCCCGATGCTGGCCCACCGCTGGTAGACGACCAATGACTTCCATCATTCCAATTACCCCCATTACCTATCCAATAATAATTTTTAGAAATATCCATCGTAATAAGCCAACTGGTATTATTACCGAAGTCGATGCTATGATTTGCATCAAAATTTGTTGGGCCCAAAGCAACCATATCCTGCAGTATCAAATAGGAAGTAACAACCGGCCCGCCGGGATGATTAATGGTTGTCAGCAGGCTTGGGATATCTGAATGAAGGTTGATCAGTGCGCTACAAGTACCATTTGCATTGAATGTGCCGTTGATGGTTTGAGTACAACCGCTCTTGAATATATATTCGTGTCCCGGACTAAGCGTTAGGTTATTGAAAACATTATTGCTTTGAAACTCGCCATCACCCATAAAGCTTGTGTTGTGAATGCTATTTGATTGGGCGATATAAGCTTTGGCAGCAAAGTTCAGGTCATAATAAACAAAACCATTTCCATAAAAGCTTGCACCACTGCCACTGCAGTTGATCACCGATGTTCCGCAATTGAGCGACATACCGGCACCCGATAGATTCCACGCATTTGCCACTCCTGAAATATTAAAAACAGAAGAACCCATATTCAGCGTCCTTGATGAAAACGTCGCAGAATAAACTTCATAAGCAGCAACTGTTTGATCATTGGTAGTGACAATACCATTATTCAACGATATCCTGTTTACAACAGTGACTGCATCTTGAAATGTCCATCCCCCACCTACACCATTAAAATTCACATCTTTTTTAAAAGACTTGCCTCCTGATCGAATTGTTTGTCCCGCTGCAGTTGCTTCAAAATTCACATCACCGGTAAAGTTCATCGTCATTCCCGGCACGAATGTGAGCGATCCATAAACATTTAAAACCGTTGACGCAGCGCCCGCCATTGTTGGCGTATTTGTTACGCCTGTCCAGTTAAGATTACGGACAAGCACCGTTGCTGGATCCAGTGTCACCGTCTGTCCCGCTGCAGTAAAAGAATTGGCGTCAAAGAAAACATCATCAACCGCCGTTGGCATTTGTGTATGCAAAACAGCGCCGCCCGAAGTGGTTGCCCAATGGTTAAGGTTGGACCAATTACCCGTACCCCCTATCCAATAATAATTCAGTGCTGTTGTCTTGAGTGAAAAAAAACTTAACGTCAACAAAAGAAGAAGCAGACGTTTCATATTTGCAGCGTAAAAGATCCTATGAGCGTGTAGAAATGTTTTCATAAGCCCTCGCATTGGGTCTTGGCATTAAATTTAGCCATTTTGGGCCACTGATGCAAGATTTCGTGCGTTTGAGCGTTGGTAGGCTAAGAAGGCCAAGCTGTAGAACGAGAAGTTCTTGGCATGTTGAGGAACATCTCCTGCAGCTGGTCCCTTAAAACACCAGTTTCTATTTTCAAGAAAATTTCGTTTCTTTAATTGATCATCAATTCACAAAACGATGAAACAAATTCGCCTCATTATCGTCATGCTCAGTTTACTGACGCTACCGTTTTTTTCTGCTGCGCAATATGATTCGCTGCTTATCGAACGCCTGGGTGTTTTTGGTCCCCTACAATTCCAAAACAAGACGTTCAATCTCATGCGCACTTCCTACGTTCCGGATAGCGCTACCTGCAATACCTTCAAGCAAGAATACTTTGCCGCGGGTGAATCGCTGGATACTTTTCGCAATATGATGGTCATTCATGTTTTTACAGGCCCCAACATGAACCTGGAAGATGTAGCCAATGCAAAACTGGATGAACTGCGGGAATTGCAAAAAATGAACCCCGTAGTGAATTGGCAAACCTTCAATAATAAAAAAACAGGTGAGTTCATGATAGATTTTTTAACCAGTGAAAATTCTGCTGATGGACAATACATAGATATGGCGGAAAGAACCATTTACCGCTATGTGATGGTCACTGCTAAATCGGGCGAAGAGTGTGGAGTTTTACTGGGAGTGATCGTGAGAGCTTATGGCGACGATGTGGACCCATTTATGGCAGCGCTGAAAACAAAAACTAAGGTTGACCTGATTCGAGCCATTGGGACGTTTAAGATCCCTGAGATAACGATCGCAAAGCAGGCGCAATAAACTTCTTAGCTATCGTAAGATAGTTACGTTTCCTTTATAGATATTTTCGCCTCGGCTGGGGTTAATGGTTTTGATCAAGTAGTAATAGGTCCCATCAGGACAAGTTTTCGACTGATATGTTCCCTTCCAATCATTTCGATACTTATCTGAATGGTAGATCAAACTACCATACCTGTTGTACACCCAAACCGCAACATCGCTTTGGCAATTGCCGAGAGATATTATCCATTCATCATGAATGCCATCGCCATTTGGCGTAAATGCATTTGGAATGGAGGGAACACAACTGCAGGTAGTTATATTCGCCGATATCTCATTTGAAACCGCAGTGTTAGACAAATAGCAGGAGCCCGAGCTGATAGAAATATTGCAGGTTATATTGTCGCCATTCGAAAGCGTTGTTGTATTGTACACATTCGAAGCGCCGCTTTGAACACTGATGCCGTTCAATTTAAAATCGTATGTAAAAATACCAGTACCATTGTTTGTTGCGGTTGCAGTGAATACAACATTTGTTCCGTTGCAAACCGATCCTGAAGGAAATGCGGCAATGGACACCACAGGATTAAAGCCACCCTGGCCCATATTTATCACAATAGAATTGGATACGGCTGTAGTAGAGAGAAGACACGCAAGTCCGCTGAGAGAAATATTGCAGGTTACAACATTTCCATTTGACAATGATGAGGAAGTGAATAAGTTCGAGCTGCCACTTTGAACCGTAGCGCCATTTATTTTAAAAGAATAAGTGATATTGCTGCCACCGGTGTTGCCCGCTGTTGCAGTAAAGATCACTGTCGCACCCGTGCAAATTTGGCCCGTAAGATTTGCAGTCAATACAACCGTTGGAGTAAGTGATGATGCTAAAACCACTGGCATATTACTGCCAACCGAGCTATAATTGCACCCGTCAAAAGAATGCACGGTGATATTACCCGAGACTGCGGTTCCAAAATTCACCACTATCAATGTATCCCCCTGCCCGCTTACTATAGTGGCGCCTGCGGGAACTGTCCACGTATAATAAACGGCTCCTTGAACAGGTGCTATACGATAAACTACTCCTGTTGCGCCGGCACAGATCGATGATGGCCCGATGATAATTGATGGAGGCAGCAGTGGAGGCAGGGTGAGAAAATTCCAACCGGAATTTCCGCCAAGGTCAACTGAATTGTAAGCTTTAAAAACAGCTCCGCCGCTGCAATGAATATCTTTTATGTGGATATTATAACCTAATACTGTTCCTGAAGTTTTTTTGACCGTAGCAAAAGACCCGGCAGTTGAAGACCGCAAAAGGATATAGGATGTGCACGAGCCTTGCACCATCCACTTGCCATTTATTGTTTGTGTAATTCCATTCCCGAAAGTGTAGGTATGCCCCGCGGCAAAACTCAGATCGTTATAAATATTATTGGCTTTAAATTGGCCATCACCATCGATGGTCAGGTTATGAAAATTGGCAGATGACCAAACCTCTCCATTCGCAGCAAATACAACATCATGATAGGTACCATTGCCATTGATCACGCCTGCACCTGAGGCAACGGGTGAAGTAAAATTGAGATCGTTATAAACCAATCCGCCACCATTGAATTGCCCGCCACCGATCGCAGTACAGTTGATCACCGATGTTCCACTATTGAGATTGATCAGCGCCGAACCTACTTCCCAGGGACTTGAGCCAGACATATTAAACACCGACGATCCCATATTCAGTCCCTTACTTACAAAACCAGTGGAGAAAAATCCAGCCGCGATCACCTTTTGATTATTGGTACTAATTGTACCGCCGTTCAAGATCAATAACTTTTTTGTGGAAAGGCTATCCTGCAAGGTCCACCCACCTCCATTACCATTAAATAATACGTTTTGTGTAAAAGACTGCCCTGCCATATTGATCGTCTTGCCCGTTGTTATCGCTTCAAAATGCACATCTGCAAAGAAAGTGAGCTCCATATTGGGGACCAGCGTTAGTGAACCATATATCTTCACCAGGTAATTCAAATTACCAGCTCCACCGACCCCCGCCACGATCGGGGTATCTCTTACCGCTGCCCAATGCATATCCTTGCAATATGCAGTAAACACGTTGATAGTTACAAACTGACTGTCTAAAGAAAAGGAGTTGCTATCGAAGAATACATTGTCTAACGGCGTTGGCGCACAGCCAGAAGGCGCCCCACCACTGCTAAGTGACCAATGATTTCCATCACCCCAATTGCCGCTGTCATTTATCCAATATAAATTTTTTGGGGTCGGACTAGTGATGATCCAACCAGTATTATTTCCGAGGTCAACAGAATTGCCGGCTACAAAATTTCCAACTCCCGTGGCCATAATGTCTTTAAGTATCAAAAATGAATTGAGCATTGCCCCTCCCGGATGACTGATCGTTGCCTGCGCTCCGGAATTATTTGTATGAATATCAATAAAGGCCCCGCAATTGCCGTATGCAGTTAATTGCCCGTTTATCGTTTGAGTGGTGCCACTCCAAAGAGTGTACGTATGCCCTGCAGAAAAACTGAGGTTGTTATAAATATTGTTGGTGGGAATGTCAGCATCGCCATAGATGATCACATTATGAAAACTATGCGATCCGGTGAAGATGCTTGCTTTCGAGAAAAATACAACATCGTGAAAGCTACAACTATCAAAGATGGTACCCATCGCTATGTCAAGAGGCGAAGTAAAGTTCAGATCATAATAGGTAAAGCCGGCGCCGTTAAAATTACATCCACCCGCATAGCTGCAATTGATCGTTGAGGTACCGCTATTTACTGTCATTCCCGACGAGGTTACCGTCCAAAGATTTATTAAATTAAATATAGATGAGCCCATGATGATCGCCCTCGTATGACCTCCCTGGGAAAAAAAACTAAGTGCCGTTACTGTTTGATTATTGCTATTAAGCGTACCTGCGTTAAGTGTTAGAATGCTATTCGTTGAAAAAGCATCCAACAAGGTCCAGCCCCCGCCTATACCATTGAATATGGCACCTTGTTTAAAGGAATTCCCTCCCATTGCAACCGTGTGGCCTGTTGTTGTCGCTTCAAAATATACCTCTCCCGCAAAGCTTAGATTCATCCCGGCAACAAATTTTAGCGAGCCGTATATCTTCATTAAATAAGTTGAACCGCTGGGCAAACCGCCGTCCACCAGTGTGGGCATATTTGCTGTACCCGTCCAGTTCATGTCATTACAATACGCAGTATATACATTTACCACAACGCTCTGTCCTGGTAAAGAAAAAGAATTGGCATCGAAGAACACATTATCTATGGGCGAGGGTGAACAACCCGAAGGCGCTCCGCCGCTGCTCAGCGACCAACGATTTCCATCATTCCAATTACCGCCATTACCTATCCAATACAAATTTTTTGGAGCTGCACTATTGATCGTCCAGCCCGTATTATTTCCCAGGTCAACAGAATTATTGGCCGTGAAAGTGGCGCCACCGGCCGTTTTGATATCTTTAAGAATCAGTGATGATACTGTCACAGTGCCAGGTGGGTGACTGATCGTTGCCTGGAAACTGGGATTATTTGTATGAACATCAATGTATCCGCCACAAGTTCCGTTTGCATTGAACAGGCCGTTTATCGTTTGGGTCGACCCGTCGGAAAGTAGATAGGTATGCCCGGCAGAGAAGGTAAGGTTATTATAGGTATTGTTTTTTTCTATTTTACCGTCGGCATTCATGATCACGTTATGAAACGTATTGGATGATACGATATCTGCTTTCGAAGCAAATACAACGTCGTGAAAAATGTTGTCGTCTCTTATCGTACCCGTTGCGGGCGCTGCTGCTGAACTAAAATTCAGATCATAGTAGGTGAATCCGCCGCCACGGAAATCAGATGCGCCGTTACCCGGGCAATTGATCACTGAGGTTCCACTATTTAAGTTCATTCCTGTTGGTTGCACATCCCAGTTACCTGAAATATTAAACGTGGATGATCCCATATTCAAGGTCCTTGTTACTGTGCCACTCGACGAAAACACAGTACAGCTCACCGTTTGATTATTGCTGATAAATGAACCTGCATTCAATGCAATAGAACCGCTTACGGTAAAAGCACCTTGCAGGGTCCAGGATCCTCCTATTCCATTAAAAAGAACATTCTTCAAAAAATTCTTATTTGCCGGGGTGATGGTTTGGCCAGGAGTTGTTGCCTCAAAATCCACATCTCCTGTAAAAAGGAAATTCATTCCTGCAACAAATGTCAACGAGCCATATAGTTTCAATAAATTACTCGCAGGCCCTGTTAATGATGGGGTATTGGTTACGCCGGTAAAGTTAATGCTGTGCGCAAGTACCGTCAGCACATTTAAGTTGACCGCCTGGCCCGTTGCTGAAAAAGAATTCGCGTCGAAAAAAACATCATCGATCGCAGTTGGAATTTGATTTTGTAACACCGTACCTCCCGAAGTAGTCGCCCAATGGCTAAGTTGATCCCAATTGCCCGATCCCCCTACCCAATAATAATTTAATGCTGTTGCTTTAGAAGAAAGTATAGTTAGCAGGAATGAAAGAAAAAGCACCCTCTTTATGGAGGAGCTGAGCAGCATATTGAAAAGTTTTTGACCCGTTTTCATTCGAACCAGGATTATGCTTTAATCCTATAAATATAATCTTTTCAAAATTTTAAACCCTTAATTATTTCCCTTTGTTAGCCTTAGGTTTTTTAACTTAGATCGGGCAATGTTGCCCGCAAAACGTTCATACTACATGAAATTATCAGACAACAAGATCCTCATCACGGGCGGCGCTACCGGCATCGGGCTTGGCCTCACCAAAAGATTTATTGAAGAAGGGAATACCGTTATCATCTGCGGAAGAAGAGCATCCGTGATGCAGGAAGTAGCGGATCAATACCCGGCGATCATCAGCAAGGTTTGTGATGTATCCGTGAAGGCAGACAGAGAAGCATTATATCATTGGATCGAAACAGAACACCCGGATACAAATGTGCTGATCAACAATGCAGGGATCCAGCAATGGATGAAAGTAGAGGACGACGATTTTTTCGACCGGGCACAAGAAGAGATCGCGATAAATATCGAAGCGCCCATACATCTTGCAAAATTGTTCATCAATTTATCTTCACTGCAAACGATCGTCAATGTCACTTCGGGTTTGTCTTTTGTTCCACTTACAAAAACGCCGGTGTATTCGGGCACTAAGGCCTTTCTACATTCTTTCACAATTTCGCTACGGCATCTTTTGAAAGCAAAGAATATCGAAGTGATAGAACTCATACCTCCAGCCCTGAATACCGACCTCGGCGGAAAAGGATTGCATGATCATGCGCCTCCTGTTAGTGATTTTATCAATTCAATTTTTGAACAGCTAAAGGCAGGAAAGATGACCTGTACTTTTGGATTCAGCGAGGCTATGGCGAATGCAGGGCCGGTTGAACAGCAAGAAGCATTTAAGAGATTGAATCCCTAATAATTCAAAACTCAAAAATCAAAAGTCAAAAAAAGCAGCTTTCAATTTGGAGACCTCACTTTTGAATTTTTACTTTTGACTTTTCACTTCGCTTGTAAATCATTTATTCAAAGTAACTCTACAATGAAAGCAATAGGAAACACCCCACTCATCAAACTCGAACGCCTCTGCGAGCCTGGCTGCGCCGATATCTATGTTAAATACGAAGGCGCCAACGCCACAGGCAGTATGAAGGATCGCATGGCACTATCGATGATCGAAGGAGCAGAAAAACGCGGTGAATTAAAACCCGGTGGCACGGTGATGGATTACACGGGCGGAAGTACGGGAGGTTCGCTGGCGATGGTTTGCGCCGGTAAAGGGTATCGTGCATATTTTGTTTCATCTGATGCATTTGCAGAGGAGAAATTGCAAACCATGCGTGCATTTGGTGCCGAGCTCGAAATTTTTCCTAGTGGCAATGGTAAGATATCCGCAGCGTTGATCGATTCGATGGTGGCAAGGGCAAGGGAGTTGAGCAAGGAGCCAAATGTTTTTTGGACAAATCAGTTCAACAATGTTGACAACAGGAATGCTTATCATAAAATGGCAAGGGAGATCATCGATGTGTTTGGAAATGATATTGACGAATTTATCATGGGCGTTGGCACTGGTGGATGCTTCTCCGGCAATTCGGAAGTATTTAAAAAAGAAATTCCCGGGATAAAATGCCTCGCCATTGAACCATTGAACGTACGTGCACTTTCTGGCGGTGATATATCCGGCAGCCATAAGTTGGAGGGCATTGGCTCCGGTTTTGTTCCTGCCATTTGCCGGCTTGATCTTGCTGATGAAATAATCCAGGTGTCGGACGAGGATGCCATCGAGACCACGAGGGCGCTGGCAAGAAAGGAGGGAATATTCGGGGGCACAACTTCCGGTGCAAATGTTTGGGCCGCTATTCAAAGAGCAAGAAAGATCGGCGCCGGAAAAAAGATCGTGACGGTGGTGGTGGATTCGGGGTTGAAGTATTTGCGTGGAGATCTTTATAAGTAATATTGAATATTTAAGATCGAATCAAAGGAGATATTAAAAAATGTTCCCGCAGATAACGCAGATTGCACTGATGTTTTCTGCGAATTTCGCGTTATCTGCGGGAACCATCTTCTACTGCCAACGTCCGCGCCTCCAGTACCAGCCATTATTTCTTGACTCCCAGGAACCAGATATGTACACCCTGTTTCTTCTTGTTTTGCCCCAATATCCTTCGTGCCATACGTATCGTCCACCAGTGTAGTACCAATCACCATCGATCCAGACATAGTCTGAACCAGGAGAAATAGGCCTTTCGTATGTTGGTCGATCTGGTCTTGTAGTAACTGTGTATGTGCCTCCACATGAAACCATCGTGAAAGCGGCGAGCGATATAACCGCTGCCATTAAATACCTTTTCATAATCTTTCATTTTAGTGATCTAATTAAAAATGCGTTTCAACAAATATGCCAATAATGAGTTGGTAATCAAAACGCAGTAAGAGTTAGCATTTTATACTTTTTAAAAAAACTAAATTATTTTATCCCCCCATTTAGTCGGGTAAGCAACATTCCCTCAATTTCTTTTGTCATAAACAAAAACTGCTTATGAAAAAATTTATCAGCACATGCCTCGCATGTACCTGCTTAATAATTGCATCATTTGGGCAGGTCGACATTGGCGTCAAATTCGGACTAAATTTCGCCAACGTAAATAATATGAACTCCTACAGCGGTTCAAACCGGCTGGGTTTCAATACCGGTTTGATCACCCGAATTAAGATCAGCAAACAATTCAAACTTCAGCCTGAATTGCTCTATTCTGCCAAAGGATTTAGATACACTCCATATTCTTACGGCGGCAGTGGCGGAGGTACAGGCTCCATAAGACTAAACTATCTGAGCTTACCCATATTGGGTTCTTTTAGTGTTGGCCAGGGTTTCTCTTTATTATTCGGCCCAGAGATCGATATGCTGCTTCATGCCAATTCAGTGCTTAATAAAACGGATTTTAATGTCTCAAAACAATTTAATCATTTTGGTGTAGGCTTCGATCTTGGTGTAAGCTATCGTGTCATCGGGGGACTGGGTGTTGAGGCCCGCTACAATTATGGCTTGTCGAATGTTACCAATATCCCGATATACGATTCGGGAGGCTCCGTCAAGGGAAGAGACAGGAGCGGCAACAACCGCGTATTCCAGTTAGGTGTGTATTTTAAATTTCCAAGATAGCCTGGTCATTTTTGGATCTAATTTCTATTTTAGAAGTGCGGCAAAAAAAGAGTTTGTACGGGGAGAACACTGTATTTTATGGCTTTATATTTGTGTACCAAAAATCCTCCACCGGCTTAACTACTAAAACAAAAAGAAATGACGAATCAAATTTATCCCTGCTTATGGTTTGATGGAAAAGCCAAGGAAGCAGCAGAATTTTATTGCTCCATTTTCAGCAATTCAAAAATAACCACAGACACGCCGATGGTAGTGAAGTGGGAAATTGAAGGGACAACGATCATGGGATTGAACGGCGGCCCAATGTTTACGATCAACCCCTCTATCTCACTATTCGTAACCTGCGATTCGGCGGAAGAGACTGAGCGCACCTGGAATAGGTTGATGGAAGGAGGAACTGCAATGATGGCGCTGGACAAATATCCATGGAGCGAAAAATATGGATGGGTGGCCGATAAATACGGGATGACATGGCAGATCATGCAGGGCAAATTACCCGAGGGCATGTCGAAGGTCATTCCTAGTTTTCTTTTTGCCGGGGAGCAGTATGGCAAGGCCGTGGAGGCGATCACTACCTGGACCTCCATTTTCCCGAATTCAAAAGCACATGAGTTGATGCTCTACAAAGAAGGCGATGCACAACCTGCAGGAAATTTAATGTTCGGGCATTTCACATTGAACAATAGTTTGTTTTCCGCAATGGATGGCATCGGCGATCATAAATTCAAATTCAATGAAGGCGTTTCACTTGTTGTTGAATGTGATACACAGCAGGAAATTGATAACTACTGGGATAAACTTACCGGCAATGGCGGAAAAGAAAGTATGTGCGGTTGGTTATCGGATAAATTTGGTGTGAGCTGGCAGATCGTACCCAGGATCATTGGGGCATTAATGAGCGATCCGGAAAAAGGACCAAGGGCAATGCAGGCGCTGATGAAAATGAAGAAACTGGATATTGCTGCGCTGCAAAATGCATAGTGAGGTTTAATTATCAATGCTCAATGTTCAAGTTGAGCGGCTTTCATAATTAAGCCTCTCCAATTTATCAGGGTGCTAAACTTGAGCATTGAAAATTGAACATTGAATATTGATCATTTTTTACCATTAATCTTACATGCCGCATTTTGTAATTGACTGCTCACCAAACGTCCTGAAATTAAAGGCCCCACAAGAGATCATCCTCGCGGTTCACGACACCGCAGAAGCATCCGGGCTTTTTGCCAAAGGAGATATTAAAGTACGAATCAATGTCTACGAACATTATACCGTTGGGAACACAGACAATGATTTCATCCACGTATTTGGACATATCATGGAAGGCAGAAATACGGCTCAAAAAAGTTCGTTATCAAGAAGCATTATCAGCATGCTGAAAGCCATGTTCCCCGATGTGCCGGTGATATCGATGAATGTTGTTGATTTTGAGAAATCGACTTATTGTAACAGAAAGATGGTATAAAGTGCAACCTATATAGCCTTTTATCCCCCAAAAACCTTCTCTTAGCCCACATCCAATTAATTGGCACAGTATCTGCTTAGTGTATCCAAAATAAGGTTATGCTAAAAAATAGAAAATTGAAAGTAGTACAGGACCAACACCGAATAAATGTTGATGATCCAACCGAAGTGGATTGCGTTCACTCGATGTTCCCCGAATTGGATATGATCGAAGTACTGGAAGCCATACAACGGGTTGGACCGTTACGTGGAAAAGTGTTGGATTATTTGAAAAATACCTACACCGCACTCCGGGACAGCCTGCGGTTAAACGGCCTGAGGCCCATCCATTCAGCGTAAAAATTATTGTTCATCATCAAAAATCAGTATTATGAAAAAGTGGTTTTTTGAGTTAGCATTCGGACTATCCACCGTTTTACTATGCGTGAGTTGTGGTGATAATTCATCCAAGACAGAAAGCAGCACTACAGACACTCTCAAGTCTGCTCAATCCGCAACGGCAAAGGATACTACAAGCGCTTCCACTCAGATGGGCGCCTCAAATGAATTTGCCAGCAAGGCAACGATTGGAGGAATGACCGAAGTAGAAATGGGTAAACTGGCGCAAACAAATGGCGGCAGCGCCGAAGTGAAAGATTACGGCAAGATGCTTGAAACAGATCATGCGGCCGCAAATGCGGACCTGGCGTCGATAGCAGCCTCCGAAAACATTAAATTGCCAAGCGCTATGGACGAAGACCATTCCATGCACGTAAAGAATATGGCATCGAAGACCGGTGCTGATTTCGACAAGGCATTCATTCCAATGATGGTGGAGGACCATGAAAAAGACATTGCGGAATTTAAGCAAGCCGCCGCGAGCAACTCCAACCAGAAGATAAAAGATTTTGCATCGAAGGCATTGCCTACCCTGCAAAAACATTTAGATAAAGCTAAGGTGATCAAAAGTAAAATGAAGTAACATTTGGGTAAACAAGGTGCTATAGATTAACCACCGCCTTCACAGGCGGTGGTTTTGTTTAAGTATCTTGCACGCGATCAAACTAAGGCTAATGAAAATACATAAAGCAGCATCACGAGAAGATCTTTTACAATGCTTTGAAGTTATGAAGGCACTCAGGCCGCACCATAATGCAGAAAGTTTTTGCGAGGCAATAGAACAAATGCAAACAGAAGGCTACCAGTTATTATATCTCGAAGATGAGGGAAAAGCTGTCTGCGTTGCAGGATACCGGCTCACCACTACCCTATATGATGGTTTGATCATCGACTTCGACGACTTTGTCACATTACCCGATTCAAGGAATAAGGGTTATGCCGGCCATTTATTCGACCACCTCGTCGATATTGCAAAAGAAAGATCAATTAAAACCATTCATCTTAATTCCAATCACCAGCGATTTGATGCACATCGTTTTTACCTGAATAAAAAAATGAAGATCGTGGCACATCATTTCAGAATGGAAGTGTAGGAAAGTTGGCAGTTGGAAGGGTGGCAGTTGGGAGTAGGCTCTAAACTTGTTAGCTCTTTTATTTGCCCATTGCATATTGCCCATTTCACCACTTTGATGAACGAAAAACCTGGATAGACCAATCCACAAACCATAGTGCCTGCACACGTGGATTAAATTCCCCACGAGGGCCTTAAAACCATCCTGGAGCCAATGATTTAACGGGCATAGGTTTTGCATAGTGTATGAATATGAAAAAAATACTCATTATTCCCATTGTGCTTTTCGCGGTTCTCATTTCCTGCAATTCAAAAAACGGAAGTGGTGGCTCTGGCAATAGTTCCAGTGATAACTCTGCGGATAATTCCGGCAAGTCGGAGAAAAACAAAAAGATGTCTTCGAGAGATCTGAGCATCAATTCAGCTAATGCATACAATGATCTTTTCTTTGACAGCACCGACTTGGTAAAATTCTTTGCCGACAATAAGATCAATGATACCCTGGTTCGCCGCATGACCAGTTTTTATAACACCCGTAATTACCAGTTTGCCTGGTTTAGCGACAGCGGGCTCACGGAGCAGGCACGTGGATTTTGGAACATGCATAATTATCAAACTACTTACGGCAAGGACGCTTCACTGAAAGATAAATACCTGCAGGATAAAATGGATGCCTATACACAGGAAGAAGATGCCTTTACGGTTTCAGCCAAAGATAAAAATATCCTCAACACCGAATTGAAGCTAACACAGCATTTCATCATGTACACCCTCAATAATATCGAAGATGGATATGTGAAGCGTAAAGAAATGGAACGATTCATTCCGGTGAAGAAAAATGATGCATTGGCGCTTGCGGATTCCTTGCTTTCGAAAAAACACAAGGACAATAAATACTACGAGGATGTAAACAAGTCGTACGGCAAGTTGAAAGATCAATTGCGGGATTATCTTGCGATAGCCAAGGAAGGTGGATGGCCCCAGTTAACGATACGGGCAAAAGGATTGAAAAAAGGCTCATCGTCTCCTGAGGTTGTTCAACTCAAAAAAAGATTGCACATCACCGGCGATATGAATATCGATACAAGTGCATTGTTCAACGACGACCTCGACACTGCGATAAAAAAATTCCAGCTAAGATTTGGATACAAACCTACCGGTGTGCTCACCGATCAGCTGGTTAAAGACATGAACGTGCCCGTTTTGAATCGCATCGAACAGATATTGCTGAACATGGGTAGAATGCAATGGATGATCAATGAGCCCGAGGGGCAAATGATCGTGGTCAATATCCCTGAATTCATCCTGCATGTCAAGGACGGTGCCAGCAAGGTTTTCGACATTGATGTTGTGGTGGGCAAGGAAGGGCACAATACCATGATGTTTACCGGGAATCTCAACCAGGTGGTGTTCAATCCATATTGGAATGTGCCGCCAAGTATCGTGAAAAAGGAGATCCTTCCTGCGATGCAAAGGAATGGCAACTACCTGGCATCTCATCACATGGAGATCACCGGTAACGCAGGCGGCTTACCCGTGATACGGCAACTGCCCGGAAAAGACAATGCACTGGGAAAAGTGAAATTCCTATTCCCCAACAGCTTCAATATCTATTTTCATGATACGCCTGCAAAAAGTTTATTTGAACAGGACAAGCGTGCGTACAGCCATGGTTGCATAAGATTAGCCGAGCCATTCAAGCTGCTCAATTACCTGTTGAAAGATGAGTCGGCCTGGGATCAATCGCATATCGATGCTGCATTGAACAGTGGCGATCAAAAATTTGTAAAGTTGGCGCACCCGGTACCCGTATTGATCACTTATTATACCGCCTGGGTGGATGATAATGGCGCTTTGCATTTTGCCGATGATATTTATGGACATGATAAGGCGGCAGTGGCGAAAATGTTCGTGAAATAGTTCATGGCTGATGGTTCATGATTGTGACCGGCCATGAACAATTTACCATAAACCGATATTCTCCCCGAATAGTTGCATTTCTTTTTTCTTTTTTCTAACTTATCGCTGCTATGCGAACAAGATCCATTCTTCATTTATACGAATTACTGCCCGAACACGAACGCCTGATCACCGATGTACTGCGCCAAATAATTATTGATAATCTCCCTTCTTACTGTAAAGAAAAAATATCTTACAACGTGCCCTATTTTTATGGCAATAAAGGTATCGCCATCATTTGGCCCTCCACGATCCCACGTGGTGGTATTAAAAAAGGGGTATTGCTGGGGTTCTGGCACGGGAATAAATTAAAAGATGAAGACAACTATTTAACACACGGTACCAATAAACAAATATTTTATAAGATATTTACCAATGTTGAGGAGATAGACGAAAGGGCGATCGGTAAATTATTAGAAGAAGCAATAACCCTGGATAAGCAATGGGGTCTTTAAAAAGAAAAATATTGATCTGCATCAGCAGCATCTTTGCTTTACTGCATTACGGTTGCGCTCAGCAACCGAAAGCCAACATTCGTTATTCCGAACTTACGGAATGGGGTTTGAAAGGGAATGTAAAGACAGAGACGTTACTGGTTTTTGAAGGGATGGGAGTTTCAGACGAAAAGCTTTTATCAGTCGACACTTCGCAATGGATGCGCCGGGTAGTGGTGCATTATAACCGCGAAGGAAATTGCGAAAAGCTTGAAAACTTTGATAATGTGGCTGAAGGCTACGATACAGTTATAACAAATTACAAGTATGACGGTAATGAGAGAACAGGCGTTGCTACCAGCAAAGGCAAAACTACCCAAACAACAACAAAGGTCTTTCCTACCAGGCAATCTTACAAAGAATCGGCATTTGATTCAGCAGGAAGATTAATTATGGAAACAACGGCAAAACTGGATGGAAATTTCAGGGTAATTTCCATGGAAGAGAAGTATTATGATGATGAGAACAAAGCGGCACCGACAAGCGATAATATCGTTGAGTATTCTTTTGATGCGGACGATCGCCTGGTAAAAATAGCCAGCAAAGACAAGCTAACAGGGAAACGATACATCGTGTTGCAGGTGCTGAACCGGGAGTACGACAGCAGGGGAAATGCGATCAAAACGCTCAAGAAAAGTTTATCAACATCCAGCAAGAAGCGCCTTATACTCGGACTCTACGAATATTATCAATGATTTTTAAGAAGGAGAGTTTGCTGCAGCTGGGAAAATTCAGATGTAAAATTGGTTTCATAAAAAAACCCGGGATCGTACCGATATGGTGATCCCGGGCAATTATTTTTATTATTAGATCTTAAGCAGCAGACTTTTTCATCATTGCCATAGCTGAACCTATTACAGCCAGAGCTCCACCGCCGATCATCATCCAAAGGCCTATTCCCGCATCGCCTCCTACTTCACCTAAATCCATCTTATATTTTATTCCTACCCCAGCTACCGCAAGTCCAAGAATAAGGCTAATGATATTCAATGGCTTCTTACCCAAGAGGCCACAAATAGCAATCACAGCCCCACATCCCATCCACAAATAAGCTACCCACACCCTATCACCAAGTTTCATCCATTCCATACCTGTCAAACTCATTTCTCCTGCAGACGCAAACTTGAGGAACATTGAGACGATCGTAACTACGCCGCCAAGGATCGTTAATACATTTTTCATAATTGATTAATTTTTGGTTGCCATAAACATAATACATTTTTTATAATTAATACAAGGATTTTTTCCAGAAGAATATTTGCACTAAGTGTTGATGATGAGCCACAATTGAGAAGAATGTAATAGTTTTGCCGTCACGACTCCTTAGCTCAGCTGGTTAGAGCTACTGACTCTTAATCAGTAGGTCCAGGGTTCGAGTCCCTGAGGGGTCACCAGACCAATTTCACTAAAACACACAACCCCTGTAACTCAATGTGGACAGGGGTTTGTGTTTCACCCCTTTCTTAATTATTTCACCCTTCATCGGTTCTTGGTTCCCAAATTCTATGTACTTACGGCAATCACGCCAACACGCCGTTTTGAATTCTCAGCCTGTTGCAAATAAAAGTATAGGTTGATTTTGATAATAAAGAAAGTATTATTAAAAGTGAAACTGTAAATAGAATTCCTTACCTAAAAAACCTACCTGATCAAACTAACCTTCCTATTTTCCCCTTCCTGCAATTTTTGCCAGACTTTCCATGCTTGGCAGCAGGCAATAGGCAGTTCCCCTGGTAATAACAAATTGCGGCAATGTTGCCGGAATAATGATCTTATCTTCTTGCAGAATATCGCCCCCTTGAATAGGAATAGTAAAATTTGTCACAACGCCGGAATAATTATTTTTATACGGCGCTATAGTAACTGACCTGTTTGCCAGCAACGCATCCTGCGGAGGATGCTTTACATTAAAAACGTGCTTATCGCTGAAATTGTTATTATTCATCCAACCGTAGAGTTTTTCAAATTGCCCGGCAAGACTTCCACAAAGGAACATGCCGATCAAGCCCCTATCCACACCATCATCGGCAACAGACTTTAATTCTGCACCATATGGCATCCCCCTACGCAGGATACGTGGAGGACCGTCGATGCTTTCTGAAACACGAAGATTTTGATTTCTCGGGTTGTTGACACGGGTATGTGCGGAGAACGGGCAACTTAAACCGCTTAACACATCAGCGGCGCCCGAGCCAACTTTCGAGGGACTATCCAATTCTGTGTAGCCGAAATCTTCTCCTGTTTGTGATGTATGGCTATGCTCACCAGGCTTATCCGGATTCAGCATTAATGGAGAGCCATTTCGCCACCTGCCGCATAATTTAGCCGCAAACCATTCTTCCAGTTCTGTCTCAGTAAGTTTGAGAAACGAAAGTTTTTCTGCCCAAGCTGCGGCCTGTTGTTTTAAAAAATTATTGAATGCCGCAACATCCTGGTAAATTATCCTGAAGGCATTATAACATCCATCTTTTGCGAATAATCCAGCAGAAGTAGTATCAAAAGGCCCCGGCTGGCTGGCCGATCCATTGTAATATCCGATCAAAAAATTATTATAATCGCCTGGACTAGGGTCTCCCGTTGTGCCAGGGGCTTTCAATCCTGGTTCTGATATGCCATCGGTATACCCAAAGTGAATTTTATCTGGATCCTTATCTACAATTACCTGGTATAGTCTTCCACTTTCATTTGTTTTGGCCAAAGGTAAAATTTCGGTTATCCCGTTTTTTGCTGCTGATGCAGTAATGTAATCAACAAGAGTATCCAGATCATTGCTGGTCAACCCATAGGCATGAACAACGCAATGAAGATTTTCATTTACATAATCCCCATTACCATTCCACCAGTTTGATGGAATACCTTCTGCCGAATTCGGCTGATGACATATATCTGCCAGTGATGCCTGCGATCCGGCTGACCAAGGCCCGTTCTTAAAGGAAGGAGGAAAATTAGCAAGATCGCCTGGATCAATAATATTCAATTGTTGAATGCCATTAAAAGTGAGTCCGATATTGAGCATCGAGGCAGGTTTATTAGCTCCCCAGTCGGCTGCAGACTGCAATTTGTCATATAGGTCATTAAAAAAAGATCTTGTAGCTGCAGTTCCAGTAGCGACTGTAAACGTAAAAAGTAGGTGGCACGAACAAGGATGCGTATATCCTCTTAAGATAAGTCCTTGAATATTTGACCTGTCGGGTATTGAAAATGTTGCGCTCATACAATTATTCATTTTAAGCACCGGCAATTTTATAAATCACCGGTGCATTTTTGTTACTAACTAAGATTCCTCTGTACTGTCAAAAGCCTTATGCTATCCGCCGATTATTTGTTGTACAGATTGAGGATAAGCTTGGTAAAAATTGGTCCAAACACCGGAGGTAGGTGCCGGGGTAAGATTAGCACTGTTGATAAAATTTTCGAAATCAGTAAGTGTATTAATTGCTGGGACCGGATTAAAAGCAATTTTAGCAATTCCTTGTAACGCGATTTTGATGCCACCGCCCGCTGCATTCCAGAATACAGCAAGATAAGGATCCATAGCCAGGTCAAAATCCGTCATTAGTAAAATGGCGAGATAACCGCTAACCGGCACGCCCGGCTCAACGGAGGGATTTGGAACCAACGCCAGCGTCGCGTAGTGAACGATCTCGGATGCGTCAAGACCCGCTTGCACGCCTTGTGTAAAGTTTTGGACGGCGGACTCAGCTGCAGTCTGTGATTCTGGATCCTGGTTAATTTGTACGTACATTGTTAAGGGACTTGCCATAATAAATAGTTTAAGTAATAAATGCCTACTCTGTTAGGGGCTTTTCGGCTTCGGCCCAATCAACCGCTTAGTATTGAAGTGATTCTCGATTTGGTTTGAGAAAGAAAAAGAGAGAGGGGTCTAAGCTCTAACTATCGTATTCCATTTCTTATTCTCCAAAAAATGAATTTTCCATATAACCCACATACGTTTTCAGTAAAGCTATAATTCAATTGAAAAAATGTAACCTGCTAAACTTTATTCCATATAATTTTTAGTCAGCTGCAATGTGGTGATTTTTGGCGAACATAAGTAGCGTACAATTACCGATTTAATTCAAGGCTTTTTACGCTTGTGTTTCTAAAGATTTTTTTTATTTTATAAAAAATATGAAAATGGAGATGAAATGCTGTCAACTGTAAATGATGCTTCAAATAAAATATTATTCAAGAAAGGCGAATAGGAATTATCACCAGCAGCAAAGAGCGCATTGGAGGGTATCGCAAGCCTTTTACGGATAGCTCCTACCCTACGTTTAAAGATCGTAGGATACGCAAGCAAAGAAGGCGAACATTATGTAAATCCTGGAGTATCCAATGCCCGGGCGAATGCAGTAAAAGATTATTTGGTTTCGAAAGGTATTGACAAAAACTGCCTGCAAGTTTCTTATTTTGGATCCGATGAGTTATTGGCAAATGATACGGCAAAGCGGGCAACAAACAGGAGAGTGGAAATGAAATTGTATCACTAATTGGGTTGGCATTCATTTAAGAACGATTCCCAACAAATCATACAATTCCTGGCGGCCTTTTGCGGTTACAACCAACTCTCTCGAGAACTCAATTTTTCTAAACCACTTTCTTTCAAACATCTTTTCTAAAAATACGGCGCCAAGCTGACCGGCCAGGTGAGGGCGACGTTCGGACCAATCAAGACATTGACGGGTTATGGCGCGACGGCTGTTTTCACAGTTCTCGTTTGAAATATTAAAAATCGAGAACCACTCCCAACCTTTTTCAGAAACTGAATATCCCTTTTTTGACTTTGCCAGGTAGCCCTTTTTTTCCAAAGTCTCGACGAGTTGCACGCCTACAAAACCCGCTAAATGATCGTAACAGGTTCGGCAATATTTTACCCCATTCTTTTCGGGCTCTTTCTTTATGCTTTTAGTTGAGCTATTGTTTGCAAGACTTGCCAATCCTTCAACGGCATAAGCAACTTCGGCATTTGAAAGGGCGAAGTACCTATGTCTTCCCTGTATCTCCACTTTGATTATTTCTGCCTCAAGTAATTTTGCCAAATGATTGCTTGCAGCACTGGCAGAAATATCAGCAACGACAGACAACTCACTTGCCGTAAATGCCCTGCCATCAAGTAAATTCCATAGCATTTTTGCCCTGGTGGGTTCGCAGATCAAAGCCGCGATCGATACAAATTTGTCTTCCGCATCCATAGTTCATTATTAAATGAAGTGTAAATGTAATAATTATTCTTACTTTGCACAAACAAACGTTACATGCAAGACATAGAGATCTTACTAGAGAACAAACCCGGCGCATTGGCATTGATGGGAGAAACCTTGGGCAAACATAAGATCAGCCTTGAAGGCGGCGGGGTTTTTCAAAATGGCGATGTTTCCATTGCTCATTTTTTAGTTGAAGAAGCGGAAAAAGCCAAAGAGGAATTATCGAAAGTTCAGATCAAGGTTGTTAAAATAAATGATGTGATCATTCAAAAACTTCGCCAGGATGTTCCAGGACAACTGGGGATGTTTTGCAGAAAAATGGCAGATGCTAATGTAAATATTTTGGTACAATACAGTGACCATTCCAATCAATTGATCGTTGTTGTTGACGATCAGGAAAAAGGCAAACAAGTATCCGAAGCATGGATAAAAGAATGGTGGAGCTAGTAACTTAAAAAGATCAACTATGAACGGACAACACAATTACAAACTGACAGTAAAGTGGACCGGCAACACAGGAACCGGAACTTCAGGCTATGCAGCATATGAAAGAAACCACTCCATTCTTGTCGACAATAAGGTTGAGATCCTTGCTTCTTCCGACCCGGCATTTCGGGGCGACAAAACCAAACACAACCCGGAAGACCTTTTGCTGGCCTCCGTTTCATCCTGTCATATGTTGTGGTACCTGCATCTATGTGCGGTGGCGGGTATTATCGTAACTGACTACACTGACAATGCAACAGGCATAATGATCGAAACTGCGAATGGCGGCGGAAAGTTCACAGAGATAACATTAAACCCTACCATTACCATAACCGATATTTCTATGAAAGAGAAAGCGAATGAACTTCATAAGAAGGCTAATGATTTATGTTTTGTTGCAAACTCACTAAATTTTCCTGTCTATCACAAACCGATTTGTAAAATAAAAGACGTTGATTGACGCAATAAGTCAAAAGTAAAAAGTCAAAACCCAAAAGTTGAAGGGCCTTTAAATTTAAGGTTGCCAGCTTTTGGGTTTTGACTTTTGAATTTTTAATTTTCTATTTCTTTAATAACACGATCTGCCCCAAATGATATGCATCATGCTGCAAACATCCCATCATGAGCTGGTAATAAGTTTGGGATGGCTTGGGAGAAGTTTTGTCCAACTGATCATCAGTGAAACTATGAATGGCATTACGGAGAGAATGATAGGCTGCTTCAAAGTCGTGCAGGGTTTGTCGCCAATGTGCTTCATCGCCTATTTCTGGTAATAAAAAATCGGGGAATGGCGGCGAGTCCACACTGCCGTTGAGTCGGTTGACCACACTTGTTCGCCAATAAATGATATGGGATACCAACTGCCAGATGCTGTTTGTCTTGCCCGAACTATTTTCCAGTGCCTTATCAGCACTTACATCATGGAGCGCATCTTTAAAATTAACCCCGATCCAGCAGTCGCCATGCTGCAGGTCGGCAAATAGTTTTAATATGCGGTTAATTTCATTAGCCATATTTTTGTTATTGGTTGATGGGTAATGGTTCATTACATCACCCGCTTAAACAAATGTACAATTTCAACCGCAATAGTACATTTACGGCGGATAAACCATGAACTCGGCCATGAACCATCAACCATAAAGGTGTCAGGCCACTATGAACATCTTTTAAAATAAGGAAAAGTAAGCCGAGTGGCCAGACACTTAAATAAACACCAACCATGAACATCGATTTCAATAAAAATGAAGACAGCATGAAACTGGCCTGGAGCCAGGTAAAGCAGCGGCTGGAAAAGATATACGAGGGAGGCGGGAAAAAAGCTGCGGCAGCTCAAAAAGAGAAGAACAAACTCACGCCAAGAGAGCGGATCAGTTACCTCTGCGATAAAGACAGCCATTTTACCGAGATCGGCGCTTTTGCCGGCTATGAAATGTATGCTGAACAAGGTGGTTGCCCGGCGGGAGGCACCGTTAGTGGTATCGGCTATGTAAGCGGCAGGCAATGCGTGATCGTTGCCAACGACCAAACGGTTAAGGCAGGCGCATGGTTTCCCATCACCGGCAAAAAGAATTTGAGGATGCAGGAGATCGCGATGGAAAACAGGTTACCCATTATCTATTTGGTTGACAGCGCCGGTGTTTTTCTTCCAATGCAGGATGAGATATTTCCCGACAAAGAGCATTTTGGCCGGATCTTTCGCAACAACGCAAAGATGAGTGGCATGGGCATTACGCAAATAGCTGCAGTGATGGGCGCATGCGTAGCGGGTGGTGCTTACCTGCCGATCATGAGCGATGAAACATTGATGGTGGAAGGAAATGGTTCTATTTACCTGGCAGGGCCCTACCTGGTTAAAGCCGCCATCGGTGAAGACATAGACAGTGAAACACTTGGTGGTGCCGACACACATAATTCGATCAGTGGCATTGCCGATTATAAATTCAAGACAGAAGAAGAATGCCTTGACCAGGTTAAAAAGATCATGAGCAAACTTGGCGCTACAGAAAAAGCTGGGTTCGACAGGATAAAATCTGAGGCGCCAAAACTCAATAACGGCGAGATATACGGCATAATGGGCACTGGCAATTCCAAGCCTTACGATATGATCGACATCATCAATTGTATCGCTGATGCCGGAAGTTTTGATCAGTTCAAAGAAGATTATGGCAAGACGATCATTTGCGGTTACGGCCGCGTTGATGGATGGGCCGTAGGTATTGTTGCCAACCAGCGCCTGGTGGTTAAAAGTAAAAAAGGCGAGATGCAATTGGGTGGTGTTATCTACAATGATAGCGCCGATAAAGCCGCACGCTTCATCATGAACTGCAATCAGAAAAAGATACCACTTGTTTTTTTACAAGATGTGACCGGTTTTATGGTCGGTAGCCGAAGCGAGCACTCGGGCATTATTAAAGATGGCGCCAAACTGGTGAATGCAGTAGCGAATTCTGTAGTTCCGAAGATCACGATCATCATCGGCAACTCTTATGGCGCAGGAAATTATGCGATGTGTGGCAAAGCCTATGATCCGCGTTTCATTTATGCGTGGCCAACGGCGAAGATCGCGGTAATGGGTGGCGAGCAGGCAGCAAAGACCATGTTACAAATACAAGTAGCCACATTAAAAAAGAAAGGTGAAGTAATCACTGCCGAAGACGAAAAGCGCTTGTTGCAGGAACTCACCGATCGCTACGATTCGCAGACCACACCTTATTATGCCGCAGCCAGGCTTTGGGTGGATGGCATCATAAATCCGGCAGACAGCAGGAAGTTGATCAGCGAGGGTATTGCTGCGGCCAATCATAATCCGCATATAGAAGAGTTTAAGACCGGAGTATTCCAGGTTTAGAAAGTTTAGGAGGTTTAGATGGTTTAGAAATCATCCACCTCTCTAAACTTTCTAAACTTTCTAAACCATCTAAACTTCCTAAACCAATACATCTTGTCTGAAATAAAAATCTACACCGACGGCTCCTCCCGCGGAAACCCAGGCCCCGGTGGCTTTGGCGTCATCTTGCTTTGGGGTGCTCATCGAAAAGAATTATCGAAAGGTTATCGCCTCACCACTAATAACCGCATGGAGTTGCTCGCCGTTATCAGCGGACTGGAAGCGATCACCAAAAAAGAATTACCGGTGGTCATTTATTCCGACAGCCAGTATGTGGTGAGAGCCATTGAAGAAGGCTGGTTGAAGAACTGGATCGCCACAGATTTTAAAGGCGGCAAAAAGAATAAGGATCTTTGGACACGGTATTACAATCTCTCCCGCAACAGGAAGATAAAGATGATCTGGGTAAAGGGCCATGCTGATAATCCATTCAATAATCGCTGTGATGAATTGGCAACGACGGCCGCAGATGGAAGCAACCTGGCCGTTGATGAAGGATATGAGGCCTTAAAATAAAATCAAAACCGGTGAGCCACCCCAAGAGGGTGACCCACCGGTTTTGATTTTTACAAATAATTATTTTGAGACCGCCTTGCTGAAAACTTCTTTCTCCAGCAAATAGTAGCCGCCAAAAAGAATAGCGCAATAAGAAGCGTCAACCCACAAGCCTCTTAACATAAAAGGTATTCCGGCATACATACAATCAAGATAACCGCTAAAATTCCTTGCGTAGAAATGATATATCTGCAGGTCTGTAAAAAACGAAATGGTATTCGAAATAAGATAGAAAACTACTGTTGACACAACCGAGAACACAGCAACATTTATGACACTGATCCTTTTCAGGAAAAAACCGATGCAAGTGATCACCGCTAAAGCCCCATAATTCACCAATTGCCACCAACCCCAAAAGCCGGGTGCCACGTTAAATACTTCGAACATCACATCCGATAAGAACATCGCTATCAGCGGCATAGCAAAAGCCAGTTTTTTATCTTTTATAACAGCGCCGCCAAAAAGGGCCATACCGATCATCGGGCTAAAGTTGTTGGGATAAAACACGAGTCGGGATATCGCGGCAGCAAGTATCATCAGGATCGCAATGATCAGCAAAGAGGTATTCTGTTTCTTCATCAGTGTTGCTTTGACGCAAAAATAGGCAATAATATTTTTTCCCCATCATTTTGATAGTGCATTTATCCTCATACCGTTAATCGGTCATTATCATAACTTTGGATATGGCCCTTCACCACGATACAGGCAAGACCGGCGAAGCCATGGCAGCGGCATATCTCGTCGACAACGGGTACATCATCCTGCACCAAAACTGGCGGCATAAACATTGGGAAGTGGATGTCATTACTTCGAAGGGCAGCGTTTTGCATTTTATTGAAGTGAAGACTCGGCGCACAGAAAAGTTTGGGTTCCCCGAAGAAAGCGTCAATAAAAAGAAAATAAAAAACCTCATGGGCGCTGCAGAGGAATATCTATACCTGCACCCCGAGTGGAAGCGGATCCAGTTTGATATACTTTCAATAACGATGTTGAAGAATGAGCCGGTGGAGTATTTTTTTATTGAAGACGTTTATTTGTAGTGGATAGTTGATAACGGGATAATTGATAATGTTTTCAACTTAGTGCAGGATGATGAATAGGAATTGGTATGAATTGAACGGGGCAACAATATTAGAATACCGAATCGCGGCACCATTATCAATTATCCCTTTATCAATTATCAATTAACTTCTGCATTTTCTCCACCATCTTATACGTTGCCGGGCAATATTCAATATTCTGCTTGTGCACGTGCATATACTCTACCATTTTCTTCTTCGGCAAATGAGGGAAGCCCGAACAATCCAAGGGCCTGATGGCGTAGATGCTACATTTATTGTCGGTGAGATCGAGGAACTGGCAGGGCTCTGTTTTATTCAGGAAGTCTCCTTGCCTATCTTTCCGTAGCCATTGTTTGGTAAATTCTTCAGGTGTTTGCGAAAAATGTTTGGAGATACGTTTGATATCGGCCTTTGTATAAGTAGGGCTCATTGTCTTACAACAATTGGCGCAGCTCAGGCAATCTACTTCTTTCCAGATCTCCGGCTCTAAACTTGCTGTGATCTTATCAAGCCCACGCGGGGGATTTTTACCAATACGGGTAAGAAAACTCTTAAGCGATTTTTTATTATGCCTTAATTTTTGTCTGAATGAACGAAAGTTAACTGCCTGCATATTGCTTATTGATGACTATTCACGAAATTTAAGTTGCGAAAATAGTGTATAATTGATGGAAACACCGATCTTAATTTCTCAAATACTGGACCAAGATGTGGGAACCCTATAAAAAAGGATTTAAGGCATGGCTGCAGCTGGAAAAATCATTGGCTGATAATTCGGTTGCGGCATACCTGCGTGATATCGACAAACTCACCGAATACCTGCAGGCGGCAAAGAAAATGAAGAAGCCAGATGAGGTGGAATTGAAGGACCTGGAGAAATTCGTGCAATGGATCAATGAACTGGGAATGACCGCTTCTTCGCAATCGAGGATCATTTCGGGGTTGAGAAGTTTTTATAATTATTGTCTTACCGAACAGATAGCCACCATCGATCCAACTGTGCTGCTGGAAGCGCCCAAGCAAAAGCGGATGTTACCCGATACATTGAGTTTTGAAGAGATCGAAAGCATCATTGCACAGATCGACCTTAGTACCCCCGAAGGTGGCCGCAATAAAGCGATATTTGAAACATTGTACAGCTGCGGACTTCGCGTAAGTGAATTGGTGAACCTGAAGATCAGTTGCCTCTACCTTGATGTTGGTTTTGTGCGGGTGATCGGCAAGGGCGATAAAGAAAGATTGGTGCCCATCGGAAGTGATGCCATCAAATACATCAACATTTACAAAAATGATATCCGTGTACACATCCCTATCAAACCAGGCCAGGAAGATTTTTTATTTCTAAATCGAAGAGGAAGCAAATTAACCAGGGTGATGATCTTCCTGGTGTTGAAAGAACTGGCGAGAAAAGCAGGTATCTCAAAAAATATTTCGCCGCATACATTTCGCCATTCCTTCGCCACGCATTTGGTGGAAGGCGGCGCCGATCTGCGTGCCGTGCAAGAGATGCTGGGACACGAAAGCATTACCACCACTGAGATCTATACACATATTGATAGAGAATATTTGAGGGATACGCTGCAGCAGTTTCATCCGGCATTTAAGTGAAGTTCAATTTATACGATACTTCCTCTAAACTTGAATATTGAGAATTGAGAATTGAAAATTGATCATTGAGCGTTTTCCCACTCTTTCTAATTTCTTGCTTTATCAAATTTTCAATGATCAATGTTCAATGACCAATGATCAAATGTATCCGCTCGATAATAAAATCTTAGGCACAAAAAACCGGTCAGATGCTCCTGTTTAGAAACTTTCGTAAGGCAGACATCATGACCGGCATAAACAACCATAAAACTATTGAACGACAAAACTAACTGCATTGATTAGCTTACCCTGCTGGCCCCCATTGCTGTTGAACAGGTTTAAGAAATACATTCCCGCTGGCCAGCGCTCATCTGTTTCAATTTTTTCGAGATGATCTTTTGATGAGCTGGTAATTTGTTTTTGCAATACTACCCTTCCGTTTAGATCGGTGATCTGTATTTCCATTTCTCCCATCCGCTGCAAACCCAGGTCAACAACAAATGAACTTCCACTTCTAACGGGATTGGGGTAAAGATTAATAGTATTTGTATTAGATGTAATACCGATCTTATCCGCAACCTTCTTCACGATATCCTTGACAACGCGTAGACTATCACTTTGCTTTTTTTGTTTTGTTGCAACAATGATTACTCCATACTCGGCAGCATCCGAACCATATAGTGCACTGGCCGTAGCTCCTTTTAAAATATTTACACTGAGAACATCCTTTGGGTTTAATGTACCGATATAGGTTATCGGCATCTCTACATCATCAACTACCAGTAGGGGCTGGTTTCTGCCCGGAATAGAACGGTTACAATGCAGGCCAACAGCTTTTGTGGAAGTATCGGATTTTTTTGGCTGATTGATTTGAAGGCCGCTGATCATTCCACCCATTATTATAGCCGGTTGCTTCTTCACCAAATACACTTCTTTAATGATCTTCCTTGCATCGGCCCTTGAGCCTTGAATAGTAATTTCATTTTTTTCATAACCGTAGGCGATCACGGTAACTCTATAGAAGTCATTGTCCTTTACCTTTTTTATTTTGTAAACGCCATATTTATCCGTCGATCTGGTTTCAGGTTCGGTACCCCAGTGTCCCGTAATTGTGATCGATGCATCGCCAACAGGAGTAAGTGTTTCTTTATCTTTTACTTTAATTTCAAATACCTGGTTGGGTTGAGTATTGACACCCGTATAGTCATCTGAATCTACGTTCCTTCGCGTCATCACAACTATTTCACCCACCATCATCTCATGAAGCACCACAACCGTAGCATTTAATGTTGTTGTTTTTTCATCTACAAGCTGGCGTAGCACCTGGTATCCTACACTTGAAAATTCAAGTATACAGTTATTCTTCACCCCGATCTGGTACTCCCCATTTGCGTCGGTTATTGTTCCGATTGGCGCTCCCACGATCCTTACAGTAGCGCCCACTACAGGGCGGCCATCACCATCGATGACCTTTCCACTTATCAAACGGTCGGTTTTTAATAGCGGCGCCAGCAACCCCATGGTTACTCTGCCGCAAGTAGGCTTCTGTTCTGTTTTTTGAACCACCCTTCCTTGTGCCTTTACCTGGTTGGATTTAGAGAAGAACATGAAGAACATCGCAATATAGTTCCAGTACCAAAACAATTTTTTCTTGGGTTGACGCGGCATCTTTATCTCTCGATGGAGCTGCGTGGATAGTGTACGTCCGCAAATCTTTTCGTCTGATGCTGTTGAAAAATAACTGAGCACTTCGTGGTCACTCATCATGCTGAAGTCAACTACCGTTTTAGCACATGCATTGCAGAAGCGTCCCTGGTCGGAAGGGGTCATGTTCTGCCAGTTTTCATGGCAGGGCTCCGGTATGGCGATTTGCAGAAATTTCATATAGTGAGCCGATTTAAAATTATAGTAATCTGTACTTAGCTTCTAATGGTGTCAACAGGTGCTTTTACAGGAACTGGTTTTACCGGGATGGGTTGTAATTGCATATCCACGGGATTGTCATCTGTCGCGACCTTCCTGTTTTTACCGTAATAGCTGGAAGCTGAAAATTCCAGCACCCCCGCATCTTTTATCTGAACACAATAATATCCATTTGCATCTGTACGCTTGGTAATTGCTGAACCTCTGAGTCTTACGTTGGCAAAAGCAATCGGGTTGCCATTGGTAATATCGGTTACTTGTCCCCTTATATAAGTGTCGGTTGGAGATTTGAAAGAGAATGATGTCAAAACCACCCCCACAACGAGTAATATGATCTTGTTCATAAGGCTAATTTATTATTGGATGCAGGGAATTTTTGTATTACATAAAAGAGGGGGAAAATGACAAGAAATCAACAAAATGCCCGAGCCAGGTTACCCGCCCAGTAAGGGTAAGATATTGGTAGCCATAACATCGGAGAAGTAGCCCGAGTGCCGTAGGTACGACATGCTGCAATCTCTGTTTCGTACCTACGGTACTTCTAGTCCCCGTTTAATGAAGGAGCTACCAATATCTCGTGCCTGACGGCACTTGAGAACAATAAATTATTGGGGATATTTTAAGGCATACTCCGCGATAGCTCTCCTTTCAGTGTACTTACGGGAGCGGCATTCGTAACCTTTTTTCGGTAGTTCTTGAACAGGCTTTGCCAGCGAAGTTTTAGCACACCCAAAATACCTTCTTTTACAATGCCTTTGTTCATTTTGCTGGCGCCGAGTTTGCGGTCGATGAAAGTGATGGGCACTTCGGTGATCTTAAAGCCAAGTTTCCAGGCCGCAAATTTCATTTCGATCTGGAACGCATAGCCAACAAAGCTGATGCTATCGAGGTTGATGGATTCGAGGAATTCTCTTCGGTAACAAACAAAACCGGCGGTGGGATCCTTAACCGGCATCCAGGTGATCATGCGTGTATATAAAGAAGCACCTTTCGATAACGCGATACGGTTTGCAGGCCAATTTTCAACCGCACCACCCTTCACATATCTTGAACCCACGGCAACACCTGCGCCTGCTGCGCATGCATCATACAAACGGTCGAGGTCGTATGGACTATGAGAAAAATCAGCGTCCATTTCGAAAATAAAACGATAGCCCTTGTCGATCGCCCATTTGAAACCGTGAATGTAAGCGGTACCCAAACCCAATTTTCCCATACGTTGTTCAAGAAATAATTGGCCGGGATATTTTGGGAAAAGAGATTTTACAATGTTTGCCGTACCATCGGGAGAATTATCATCAATGATGAGAATATGATATTGTTGTTTCAGATCGATCACCGCCTCAATGATGGCAGCAATGTTCTCCTTTTCGTTGTACGTTGGTATGATGACCAGTTTTTCCAAAGCAAATAGGCAGTTTGAAGAAACCCAAATTTACAATAAATAACGAAATGCTTCGTCATCACTCCCGTAATTGGGGGCAATTAGTTATTCTTTAACAGGGTTCGGTTCAATATCTCAGTGAGTTTCTGCTTGGTATGTAAAGGAAAATCACCCCTCATCATCCAGTCATAATATTGTGGTTCGGCCTTCAGCACCTGGGTAACCAGTTTGCCTTTATGTTTACCGAAATTAAATATCTCGTTTCCCTGGTCATCAAAACAAAAACGTCGGGCATAGTCCACTATCTTTTCTTCACCAATAACGCCCAATACCGTATCAATAGTATTCCCCAATTTCTGATATCTTTTTAGCTGCGCCTCAAAAACACTGATCGTAGCATCAACGTCTGCCTCGGCACTGTGTGCATCAATCAATTCTTTTTCACAAAAGAATTTATAGGCGGCACTCAATGTGCGGGGTTCCATGGTATAAAAGATATGCTGCACGTCGATCATCTTTCGGGTGCTTAGGTCAACTTCCATTCCGGCCCTGATAAACTCTTCCATCAGGATCGGAATATCAAAACGATTGCTGTTGTATCCGCCGAGGTCGCAGTTTTCGATGAACATTTTTATTTCATTGCCTACCTGCTTGAAGGTGGGGGCATCTTTAACCATTTCATCCGTTATTCCGTGCAAGTCGCTGGTAACCTTTGGTATAGGCATCTGTGGATTGATCAGTTTCCGCTTGTTTTGGCGGGTGCCGTCGGGCAAGATCTTGATGATCGCAATTTCTACTATTCTGTCGTTGGAAAGGCTGACACCGGTAGTCTCCAGGTCAATAAATGCAATAGGTCTACTTAATTGTAACATAGTTGGTTTTAGCCTGCGTTTCGGGCAGACAGGGTTTATTGGTTTTAGTGATCAATATCATGCTTGATTTGGCGTTCGAAAAAACGTAAAAATCGTACCAAAATTTTTCTTTCCTACCTCTTTTGGTGAAATAATTAATCAATTTCTCCGTTTAAGGTGAGTAATTTACCTTTGCCTATAGCAATTAATGCAATAATAGGCGATTTAACCCCAAAAGTGAAAAGATGAAAAAAATATTTTTGTATTTCGTTGTAGTAAGTTTACTATGTGCTTGCTTCAGCAGTTGCAGTTCTAGCCGCAGAGGTTATGGCTGTCCGATGAGTGAAAAAATAATTCATTAAGAGTTTCCGGGGCGCATGAACTGGATCCACCTGAACAAAATAGAACAGTTACATCAGATCAGGGAACTTTCCAAAACAAGACCCCAGGTGATCTTTAAGCACAGTACTCGGTGTTTTATCAGTACTTTGATAAAAGATAAACTGGAAAAAGTTGCGCCTCCCGACGAAGCAGATTTTTATTTCCTCGACCTCATACGGTATCGGTCTATCTCCAACAGCATCGCTTCCCAATTTTCGGTGCATCACGAATCCCCGCAAATACTTTTGATCAAGAGTGGCGAATGTGTTTATGATGAAAGTCATAATAGCATTAGTATGGATGAGATCGCGGAACAGGCGAAGCAATAATTAAAAATTAAAAAGTCAAAAGTCAAAATTGACCAGCTTTTAAAATAGAAGTTGCTCAATTTTGGCTTTTTAATTTTGACTTTTGACTTCCTAAGATTGCCGGTTTTATCCTATCTTCCTTCTAGATTTTCAGCCTTCTTTATTCATAAAACTAATTGTAAATGAAAACAGCGATCGCCATTTTCGGCTTGCTTGGTTTTTTCCATGCATCCTCATCAGCCCAAACCAATGCAGGGCTATTCCGTTTTCCCGACGTATCAAAAACTCAGATCGTTTTTACTTATGCCAATGATATCTGGGTTATATCGAAAGATGGCGGCACTGCAGATAAATTGAGCTCCCCACCGGGCGTTGAAAGTTTTCCAAAATTCTCTCCTGATGGAAAGACGATCGCATTCAGCGGCAATTACGATGGCAATAGCGACGTGTACACCATACCTGTGGGCGGAGGTATTCCCATGCGTCTTACGGAACATGGATATCCTGATCGGGTGGTGGACTGGACACCTGATGGCGCACGTGTATTATTCGCTTCGGGCAGGGAGGCCGGCAGAAACAGGTTCAATCAATTCTTTACCGTGTCATCCAACGGCGGCCCGGCCGAAAAATTACCATTTGCTTATGCGGAGTTCGGATCTTATTCACCCGATGGAAAACAGATGGCTGTTACTTTTATCTCGCAGGCATTCCGCAACTGGAAAAGATATCGTGGAGGGTGGAAAGCCGGTATCCATCTTTTTAATTTCGCCAATAATAGTTCTGAAGATATTTCAACGAATGAAGTTGCCGGTGAGGAATTTCCGATGTGGCATGGCAATGATATTTATTTTTTATCCGACCGCGGATCCGAACAGCGCATGAACCTCTGGCGTTACAATATCAGCAGCAAAAAATATGAACAGCTTACCAATTATAAAGATTACGACATTCATTTTCCATCTGAGGGACCAGATGATATCGTTTTTGAAGAAGGAGGAAAATTATGGCTGTTTTCTTTTGCATCCCAACAGGCCAAGTCGATCAATATAAATGTAGTGATGGATAAGGCTGCTTTAAAACCCAGGTCAGTAACTGCCGACAGGTATATTCAACATGCTTCGATCGCTCCTGATGGTAACAGGGTATTGGTAGAAGCTCGTGGTGATATTTTTTCTGTTCCGGCAGAGAATGGCCCGGTAAAGAATCTTACGCACACAACGGCTACTGCTGAACGTTATCCTGCCTGGTCGCCCGACGGCAAAAGCATTGCTTACTGGAGCGATCAAACTGGCGAATATGAATTATGGATAGAACAAACAGGCGAGCGGGGAAGTGCAAGAAAGATAACCAACTATGGCCGCGGTTTTAACTACAACCTTTTCTGGTCGCCCGATAGCAAGAAGCTCGCATTTATCGACCAGGCCATGAAGATCAAAGTGATCGAAGTCGCTAATGGAAACACAACTGAGGTAGACCAGGCGCTTCGTTTCATGCATGGCGGTTGCGAAGGATTTGGCGGCAGTTGGTCGTCCGACAGTCGCTGGTTTGCATACAATCGTGATCTTGTGAATTACCATAGCGCCGTTTTTATTTATGATGCCGATGCCAAAGCCTCAAAGCAAGTGACCGATGGTTATTATAATTGCAATAACCCGGCATTTGATCCGGAAGGGAAATATTTATTTCTTACGGTCAATCAAAGTTTCTCTCCTTATTACAGTGATATTGATAATTCTTTTATCTATGCCAATTCCACACAGATAGCAGCGATCACATTAAAGAGATCGACCCCCTCCATTCTCTTTCCTAAGAATGATACCGTATTGGTAAAATCCGATGAAGCAAAAGCCGACGAAAAAAAGGATGATAAGAAAAAAGATAGTACGACCAGAAAAACATCCGGTGTTGTGATCGACTTCGATGGCTTCCAAAGCAGGATGACCTTGTTGCCGATGGCGGCAGGTAACTATGGTAATCTTGCGGCAGTTAAAGGGAAAGTTATCTATCAAAAATTCCCTGCCATGGGCAGTTCTCCTGATGACAAACCTTCGTTGAAATATTTTGATATAGAAAAGCGGGAGGAAAAAAATATTCTCGATAACGTAGACAACTATTCCCTGAGCTTTAATATGCAAAAGATGTTGGCGCAAAGAGGTAGCAACTTTGCAGTGATCAATCCTTCAGAAAATCAAAAGTTTGAAAAGCCTTTACGCGTAAATGAAATGGAGATGATGGTGGACCCGATGGTGGAATGGAAAGAGATCTTCACCGATGCATGGCGTTTAGAAAGAGATTATTTCTATGATCCCGGTATGCATGGTGTGAACTGGAACACAGTGAAGGAGCGCTACATGAAAATGATCGACGACGCTATCACCCGTGAAGAAGTGGATTTCATCATCGGCGAAATGATCGGTGAACTGAACGCGTCGCACACGTATCATGGTGGCGGCGACCTGGAAAGATCGAATAATAAAAATGTGGGGTATCTCGGCATCGACTGGGAAGCCGATGGCAATTTTTATAAAGTAAAAAAGATCATTCGCGGGGCGGCCTGGGATGTGCAGACCAAATCTTCGCTCAGCCAACCTGGTGTTGACATTCCCGAAGGCAGTTATATTTTATCCGTCAATGGCGTTCCGATCACAACGACGCAGGAACCATTTGGTTTTTTCCAGGGACTTGCCAACAAAACGGTAGAACTCACATATAACTCGGCGCCTTCTTTCTCTGGGTCAAAAACCGTCATTGTTCAAACGATGGACAACGAGTACCAGCTCAGGTATCTATCGTGGGTAGAAGCCAACCGCAAGCGCGTAGATGAAGCAACCAACGGCGAGGCCGGATATATTTATGTGCCAAGCACGGGTACTGATGGGCAGGAAGAATTGATACGCCAGTTCAATGCACAATGGGATAAAAAAGCATTGGTGATCGATGAACGTTTCAACAGCGGCGGACAGATACCTGATCGTTTTATTGAGATGCTCAACCGCACGCCGCTTGCATATTGGGCCACGCGTGATGGTGCAACATGGCCCTGGCCGCCATACGCACATTTTGGGCCTAAAGTAATGCTCATCAATGGCTGGAGTGGTTCTGGCGGAGATGCATTCCCGGATTATTTCCGCAAGAAAAATCTCGGTCCGTTGATCGGTCAAAGAACCTGGGGCGGATTGATCGGCATCAGCGGAATGCCTGTATTGATCGACGGCGGAACTATTACTGCACCGACATTCAGAATGTATAACCCTGATGGCACCTGGTTCAAAGAAGGACATGGAGTTGACCCGGATATTGCTGTTGATGAAGACCTGGGTGCAATGGCAAAAGGAACTGATCCGCAATTGGAACGTGCGATAACGGAAATAAAAGCCGCAATAAAAAATAAAGGTTATAGTCAGCCCAAACAACCGGGCTACGAAAAACGCAATTGATGAAATAAAAAAGGCCACTCTTTCGAGTGGCTTTCATTTGGTTCATAAGCGAACTTATGAAATCCTCATGCTAAAACTATGCTTGAACAGGGTTTGTAGTGTTTAACTCAACCGCTCCCAACTTATTTCTCCTATGATATTCTTATCCGAATCAATTACCAGGTGTGCCACATAAGCTTTGCGACCAAGGCTATCTGCTGCTGCTTTGATATTGTTCCTGTCTTCTTCGCTGATCCTTCCCGGCCGGAGTGGTTGGAGATAAGTATGCACGTGGACCAAAATATTCTCAATGCTGCCATTGGCTTCGATGGCATTGCCGCCGCCTTTTTGTGGATTATTGAGTACGTTTATGAAGCCATTTTCACTCAACCATTCCTCCACCAATTTTTCACCGGCTTGAGCGACGTCGCTCGGTTTCAAAGTTTGCATTAGAGTGTTTTATACTCAAATATAGTATTTTTACTCAAACAAATAGTAATTTCCACATTCAGTTTTTATTAATTATTAACATAATATGTTTAAATCTTTTTATACATTAACTACTCTCACTCATAAAACCGAGGAATTATGTATCGGTCGATGTTTTTGAATTCATCATCGATTGAGATGGGCGACTGAGGCCTTATCGAAATGAGCAGTGTGGATAAAAAGGTGCAAAACCGGTGCAAAATGGGTGCATAAGAACAGGCAAAAAAATTTGGAATCCGTATGCTCATGTATGTATCTTACATTCATACAAGAGAAGCAGAAATCCGTTAAAAGACAAAGCGACTCAAGTAGAAAGCATCGGGTTAGTAAGTGTACGAGCTTCGGCAAGTATAAAAGCAAACTTGGTGCTTTTTTTATGCCCCTACTCCATCGTCGATCCTTAGATACTCCGTAAGCCCACCAACTCCAAAAGCTTTTCATTATTTGATAGAAGATCGGTTCCCCTTTAATTGAATGCAATAAATTCGCACGCTGCTAAGTAGCTGGTATCCAAAATCCAGGACCTGATATTACTCTTCCTTCTTCAAACTTTCGCGTAGGCAACCCCTTCCATTAATTGACCGATTAATATTGCGAAACAAAAGGCATGAAAAAAGACTTTAGTTCCGCTGCTTGGTCATCCTCCCCTGGATTGAAACTTATTCCGGATATTAATCCCGGAACCGATACCGCCGCATTTGTGCAATTGGATCCCGGCATAGCCAACCTTATTAACCTCAGGCAGATCACCACACCTTTTCGCACGCAGCCACTCGATCACATAAATAATAGAATATTAAAACGGAGCGTAGACCTGGTTTTGTCAGGCGTTATTATTATTGCGCTATTGTCCTGGCTCATCCCCATTATTGCGTTGATCATAAAATTGACCTCACGCGGACCAGTTTTTTTTCTTCAGAAAAGAAATAAGCGCAACGGCGAATTATTTACCTGCATCAAATTCCGGTCGATGATCGTTAATGAAGACGCCGATATCCTGCCGGCAGAAAAAGACGACGCCCGCATCACCAGGTTCGGAAAATTTTTACGTAATCATTACCTCGACGAACTGCCGCAATTCTTCAATGTACTTTGGGGAGATATGTCGGTGATCGGTCCACGGCCACACATGGTGAGCGACAATATCAACTACGACGGCCTGGTAAAAAATTATGCCTACCGCCATAAGGTAAAACCAGGCATCACGGGCCTGGCGCAGGTTCTGGGCTTTGTCGGACCGGTTGATGACCAGCAAAAGTTAGAAGTAAGAGTGAATATCGATATCTTTTACGTGAGGCATTGGTCGCCAAAATTAGATAGTGTGATCTTTTATCGGACGATCAGGAAGTTGGTAAATGGATAGTAATAACAGGAGGTTCGCTAGTGTAAAAACTTCGTTTGATGCATTTATTCTCTACCCCACACTCCAACATAACAACAATCCACACCAGCTTGTCAACTTTATCAGACCATACGCGATCACCGCTCATTAGTATTGTAATTCCGTCTTATAATCGTGTGAAACTTTTACAGGAAGCCGTCGCTTCCGTGATCGCCCAAACATATACGAATTGGGAATTGATAATAGTTGATGACGGTTCAACGGATGGTACCAAAGAAAAAATACAATCGCTAAGTGAACAGAGGGTCCAGGTACTTTCCTTATCACATTGCGGCAATATTGCCTTGCTGCGAAATGCAGGAGTACGTTCTGGTTCGGGCGAGTGGGTAGCATTCCTCGATTCAGATGACATCTGGCTGCCCGAAAAACTGGAACTACAACTACAATCTTTGCAACAGTTTGAAAAACTATGGAGCTATGGAGAGAGTGAAATGATAGATGAATCGGCACAAAATCTTCCATTCAAAACAGGAAAGCATATTCCGTTGTCGGGGTGGATCACCAAAGAGTTGCTTACTAACAAGGTTTCTGTGGCGATCGGCAGCTTGATGGTGCAACGAAAATTATTTGAAGAATTGGGTGGATTTGACACCAATCCCGACCTGTTATTCAGGGAAGACTATGAATTGGCGTTGCGCTTATCCATTAAAGCAGAAGCTATTGCAGTATCCAACCTTTTGGTTCGCGTGAGGGAGCATCAGGGCCGCAGTACGAATGCCTTGGTTGATGGGAACAAGCTTACCGCATTTGTGTACGGTCATTTTGCCAAAACCTGCTCCGACAAAAAATTAAAAAAGATCGCAAAACGTAGGCAGCTTCATCATATGACAGAAATGGCAGCTAATAGCATGGTACGAAAACAATATTGGCGATCGTTTCTCCAATTTTCGAGAGCAACCCTGGGTGGAGATAAATTATCGCACGTATTTTCCGCGTTTCGACGCGGTATATCCGCACAAAAAAATAAGGTCCGTTGAAAAAAACGATAAAAAATATCATCCCCATACTCAGCCCCGGCGAAAGATCGAAAATGATATCGATCATATTAGTTGATACACTCGTAAGTTTACTGGATATAGGTTTTCTCGCCGCGTTGATCTACGTTATTCATTTTTATACACAGGTAAACCACACTATCCCTTACCACTTTTTCCCTTTTACGCTCTTTATAAGATATCCCCTATCCCTCATTATCGTGTTTTTTCTTTTGTTTGCCATGAAAAACTGGTTGGGATATCTTGTCTTTAAAAAGCAATATAGGTTTGTGTATGCTGTTGCCTCTAGGATCTCTGAAAATAATTTACTGCAATTTCTTGAAGGAACATATAATGCGCATGTACACACCAACTCCTCTGTATATATAAACGAGATAAGCAGGCAACCTATTGAATTTGGTCAACATATACTGGCAAGTATCCAGCAAATCGCCGGACAATGTATATTGATCGCAATAACCATAACTGCTATTCTTCTATTTAATCCTATATTATTTTTGCTGCTTTTCGTTATTCTTACGCCACCGATCCTCCTTATAGGTTTGTCGATAAAAAGAAAATTGCGTGCCGTTCGTAGCTCCGCAAAACCGGTACTCGAAAAAACATCTCAGCATTTGCAGGAAGCACTGGCTGGTTATGTCGAGAGCAATGTATTTGATCGAAATGATTTTTTTATTCGTCGCTATAGTATTTATCAGACAAAGTTCAATGATTTCCTTTCCCAACAGCTTGTGATACAAAATCTGCCTTATCGATTCATGGAAGTTTTCGCGTTGTTTGGACTGCTGCTACTTATTGTCTTCAATTTTTATAGTAACAATTCTGTTAGCCTCGGAATAGTTACCATCGGCACATTTATGGCAGCTGCTTATAAGATCATTCCTGGTATTGTTAAAATACTCAATAGTGCAGGGCAAATAAAAACCTATAGTTATATTATTACCGGTCTGCTGGAAAGCCAGCCGCAGCGCTATGTAGAGAAAGGAATGCCGGTTCCTTCTATAACAACAATCGCAATGGAAAACCTTTGCTTCACCTATAAGGGAGAAAACCTCCTGAATGATTTTTCGTTGGAAATGTCGAGAGGTGATTTTATCGGATTGACGGGGATATCGGGCAAGGGGAAAACAACGATCATCAATTTAATATTGGGATTTTTTGAGCAAGGATCGGGCAATATTCTCTTTAACAACACTGATACAAATACTTTCGACCGGCAGCTCTACTGGAAAAAAATATCTTATGTCAAGCAAGACCTGTTTTTAATAAATGATACGATACTTGCCAATATCACACTTGATGAGAACGTAGCTAATGAAACACGGTTGAAAAATGCAGTTACCACAACAGGATTAGATACCGTAATATCGGGTTATCCCGAAGGATTGCACAAGGTAGTTGCAGAGAATGGTCGGAACTTCAGTGGTGGACAGAAGCAACGTATTGCAATCGCGAGAGCATTATATAAGGATGCGGATGTCATTATCCTGGACGAACCATTCAATGAATTGGACTGGCAATCAGAAATCAAATTACTCAAGCATTTCCAATCCCTTGCAGCAACGGGTAAAATAATTGTCCTGGTTACTCACAACCAAGAAAGCTTATCTTTTTGCAGTAAAATTATTTCCGTAAATGAAGACTGAAACATTCGTCATACTCAGTCCCGGGTTTCCTTCAAGTGAAACGGACAGCACTTGCCTGCCGTCGCTGCAACTATTTGTAAAACTGCTCAAGGAAAAATTTTCCTCTTTGAACATTGTAATTATTTCGTTTCAGTATCCTTTTGTTTCCGGCAAATATCATTGGCATCACTGCCAGGTGATGGCACTGGCAGGCAAGGGAAGATCAAAATTTTTCCGGCTACTATTATGGAGAAAAGTATGGACAATATTGAAGCAGCTCCACAAAGAAAATGATGTTATCGGACTGCTCAGCTTTTGGTGCGGTGAATGTGCGCTGGTTGGACATAGGTTTGGTAAGAAATTTAATATCACACATCATTGTTGGATACAGGGACAAGACGCAAAAAAAGAGAACAGGTATGTTGGCAGGATCAAGCCATCAGCAAACGAATTGATAAGCCTTTCTGATTTCATACAAAAAGAATTCGAAAAAAATCATGGCATAAAACCTCAACATGTAATACCGCTTGGAATAGATTCCCGTCAATTTCCTGAAGAAAATATTGCAAAAGATATTGACGTGCTTGGAGCCGGCTCTCTCATTCCTTTAAAACAATTCGACATATTCATAGAGGTCATCAGCCGGCTTAGGCAGGAATTACCTGGTATCAATGGAATGCTTTGCGGTAAAGGTCCTGAGGAAAATAACTTAAACCAATTAATTGCCACCTACTCGCTTCAAAATAATCTAAAAATTACAGGTGAATTACCACATGCACAACTTTTACAGCGAATGAAAAGAAGCAAGGTCTTTCTTCACACGTCGAACTATGAAGGCTTTGGTGTTGTCTGTATCGAAGCCTTGTATGCCGGGGCATCGGTGATCAGTTTTTGCAAACCTATGATTGAAGCAATACCGCATTGGCATATTGTGCAGACAAAAGAAGAAATGGTACAAAAAGCAATTGATATTTTGAAAGACCCCAACGTAAAACAGGATCCCATTCTTCCTTTCACCATGCAAAGATCAGTTGAAGAAGTGATGCGCCTATTTAACGAGTAATTCTTTGCAATAGTCATAGAGCTTAGCAGCAATGGCTTCTGAGGATAATATTTCCCTGAAATATTTTTCTATCGATTCAGATAACAGCTGTTGATCAATAGAATATAACCCTATAAGTTTGTCAGCGAGGTCATTGGCGTCTCCCGGTTTAAAAATGATCCCATACTTACCATCATCGATCATTTTAAGTGCTGCCGGAATAGCAGTAACAATGGGAATACAGCCGCAGGCCATCGCTTCCAGCAAGGCATAACTTCCGCCTTCGTTATGGCTACCTGAAATAAAATGATCTGCGGCACTATACCATTCCCTTAACTGATCGTGGGGTATCTGTCCAACCAGGTGAACTGACACTGTAAGCAACTTATTTTCCCCGATCTTTTCTTCTACTTGCTTCAAAAGATCTGCCTCCTGGAAGATCATGAACAACCTGGCATTGGGTTCAGTTAAAAGATATCTTTCAAAACCCATTAGCACCGTCATCGGATCTTTATTTGCATTCAACCTTCCTACCCAAAGAAAATTTTTATCGCCGCTCATGCCCAGCTTTTCTTTACACTCCGTTCTATCCATCCGTGAAAATTCGGTGGAGGCCGCAGGCAGTTCAAGTATCTTCTTTTTATTTTTGATGATCCCTGCCGCTATCCAATCACCCGCATTGCCCAACGAGGTAAACAGGTAGGCATTGATAAAACTATCGGCAGATTTTTGCAGCATTCTTCGAAAACCTTTCGGAGCTTTATCCGCATGATGCCGTGCGATAATCTTTACATTTTTTCCCAGCAGCCATCGCAATTGGATGACCTGGAGTGGATATATCAGGCCGGAAACAATAACTATATCCGGCTTCATTTGCTTTATCATTCTGTTCATGCGGCCAGGTAGCCGATGTTTATCTTTCTTTTCTGTAAAAAGAAAATGAAATTCAACCCCATTCCTGGTAAATAGACCATTATACCCGATGTGCTGTACAAATTCCACCGGGCAATGCTTTGCCAAAGCTGCCATCAAATCCGCCAGCTTATTAATTTTTTCCACCCACTCTTCCGGAGACTGGTAGCCTGGTTGATTATTGTAGGAGGCAAAGACAACTTTCATAAATTATGATACCGAGATTGTTGAGAATTAGGCTTCATTGATCCTATTTTTTCACGAAGTGATGGGAAAAGAAATATCTGCCTTGTATTTCTTTATCTCCCCAATTAATGCTGGAAGATCACCTTCTACAAATTTCACATGATCGTTAATACTCACCTTGCCGAACCCATCTGTATCGAACGAAGCTGATTTCAATTGATCATACAGGCTTTCATCAAACAAGCGAATATTTCCCCTCTGCATCACCAGCAATATGTCTTCAGGGTTCAATGAATAGAACGTATCCAGGGTCTTATCATCACCATTGTTTTTTGCGATAACAATGTCTGCATCTTTTCCTGTTTCGATAGTTCCCTTATTCAGCCCCCAAACCGTAGCAGCAGCTGCCGTGATAGAATCCAACAGCTCGTTATCAGATAACATCGCCGTTTTCCTGGCCATCCGCAGGTGCTCCCATATGTTCCATCCGGAAGTGAGTGTGGAGTCTGTTCCAAAAATAATACGCGTATATTTTTTTAACAGGCTGACATCAGTTGTAGCATCCAGCAAAAAATAATTTGATACCGGGCACCACACCACCGCATGGAAACGCCCTGCCTGCGTGGCATTCATGGCAACGGCATGCACACCAACCAGTTTTCTTTTAAACAAATTCCATTTTATCAGCGTGTCGATCTCTTTGCCCGAAGCTTTATCGGTTCCTTCACCAACATGAATTACAAAGGAGCTTTTCTTTTTAAAGAGCCCATTCAATTGATATTTCCAATTGTTCTCGAAATGTATCGAATGCAGGGAATAGCAATCCTGGAACACGTTGAGCAATTTCTCGTCGATCTTCAAATGCTCCCCATGATTGACAACTGTGGTAACGCCGTTGAGCAGGTTTTTATAGAGCCCCCATTGGGTACGCAGCTTTATTGGTATTTTCAAAACAGCATCAATATCGGGTTGATTGTTCTTTCGAATGTCCCGGCTCCATTCTGTATAGTTGTTATAGATGTGATTGCCTATTTGTGGAAATAGATTGAAGTCGAGATGATCATGAGAATTGATCAACCCGGGGAAAGCAATGGCATTTTCAAAAGATAGCGATGATGTTGCCTGATCGCCATCGGCATCAGCAACAGCTTTTATTTTTCCGTTTTGAATATGAATATGCTGCGGAGCCGGCGCACCAACGATATGAACGTTTTTAAGTAACATCTTTCTTTTTAAACAATAAGCCGTAGATAATCGGTGACCCTTTGAATGATTCGAAAACGTTCAATGCATTTTCTTTTTCATAATAAGGCTTCAATATCTCGTCAACAACTCTTTCCACCAATCGTAAACTTTGCCAATGCAGTTGTCCGGCGATCGCCTGCAGCTTTTCGATGCTATGGATATAATTTTTCACCGAAACCGTTTTACCATTATAGCTAAACGTTCGCTTTCCGCCTTTTTGCAGCGCCATCGGATGATAATCGGTGATCAAAACAACAGCACCGGGTTTTAACACTCGATCCCATTCCGTCATTGCTGTTTCAACATTTTCAATATGAGCGATGGTAAGTGTGGAGACAAGAACATCAACGGAATTGTCCGAGGTCTCTCTAAGTTTATCCTCATGCAGCAGATGGGTAATGGCCGTTGGAAATTTCTGTTGTAAAATTTCCAGCATCTTTTCCGATACATCATAGCCAGTAAGAGCAGCAGGGCTTTTTTCCAGTATTTTTTTCCAATGCCTACCCGTACCGCAACCGATATCAATAACCGACTTCCCTTGAATGTCAACATCCTCCAAGAGTTCCGAAAAAACGGTTTCGTCCAATGCCAGCATCAGGTTATTGGGTTGCTCGTCGTATGCCGCCGCCCAAAGGTCATAGGCCTGCCCCGGCGCGGTATCTTTATAACCAAATAGCTTTTGAAGTAATTTACCCGTCAATGTTGAATTTCGGCCATTTGACCGGCAATAAAATTAAGGATAAAGCACTATAAAAAACAGGCAACCTTTGGCGCTTAAAAAACGATTATTAAAGCCATGAACAAGGTCCTTTTATTCAATCCCAGGAGCGCCGTTGCAAAACACCGCATACCCAACTCCCTGATGAATATTGCAGCCTCCATCGACGGCGCATTTGATTGGATGATCGTCGACGGCAACCGGGAAGAAGATGTCTATAAAAAATTAAGGTCATATCTGCAAACTGGCCAGTACAAATACCTGGGTATAACCGTGATGCCGGGCCCACAAACAAAGCAGGCCATTCCTTTTTCAAAAAAGATCAAAGAGGAATTTCCATCCGTGGTCATCATCTGGGGCGGATATTTTCCTACCAGCCACTATAAGGTCATCTTACAATCAGGCTATGTGGATTTTGTGATCAATGGTCCGGGCGACAGGGCATTCCCGCAATTGATCGATGCGCTGGAAAATAATAAACCGTATGAGCTGATAAAAAATCTTATTTACAGATCGGGAGATAAGGTCGTGAAAACGATCAAGGATGATCTCATTGAACAGGATACGCTTCCGCCATTGCCTTACGATAAATTAAATAAAACATATTCGATAGAATGGTACCTCGGCAAAACTTATCTCGGCAAAAAAACATTGGCCTATCATTCCAGCATCGGTTGTCCGTTCACCTGCTCATTCTGTGCCGTGGTGCCCACCTACGAAGCAAGATGGAAGGCCAAATCGGCTGAACATATCTACCGCGATATAAAATACATCAAGGACAAATGGGGTGCTGATGCGATAGAATTTCACGATAACAATTTCTTTGTATCTGAAAAAAGAACTGTTGAGTTTGCGAAACTCATTTTGCCCGAGAAAATGAGCTGGTGGGGAATGGCGCGTATCGATACAATGGACAAGTTCAAAGACGAATCGCTGGCATTGATCCGCATGGCAGGTTGCAAAATTATTTTCTTCGGCGCAGAAAGCGGAAGTGATAAAGTGTTGCACCAACTTGATAAAGGCGGCACGCAAACCGGCGAACAGATCCTCAAATTTGCCGAACGCTTAAAAAAATTCGACATCATTCCTGAATATTCTTTTGTGTTAGGCACACCGGCGCCAACTCCCGAAGAAGTGATGGAGCAGATCGAATTCGATATCAACTTCATAAAAAAAGTAAAGGCGGTCAACCCCAGAACAGAAATAGTTTTATATACCTATAGCCCGGTGCCTACCGAAGGTTCTGAACTTTATAACGAAGTACTGGCAAGCGGCTTTCGCTACCCTCAAACGCTGGAGGAATGGATAAACCCGCAATGGGAGCGCTTCGATATGCGCAAGAACCCTCTGACACCGTGGCTGAAGCCGGAGATGATCGACAGGATAAGGAATTTCGAAACGGTATTGAATGGATACTATCCAACCGTTTCAGATATCAGGCTCAACAAGATGAAAAGAAAACTGATGCATGTTTTTGCCGGAGTTCGATACAAAATAAATTTTTACAAATATCCTTACGAGATAAAGTTATTGCAGCGGATGTGGAAGTACCGGCAGCCGGAGATACAAGGATTTTGATCGCCGTGGTCGGTGTCCTCACCGACCGCAAGGAGATAATCATCATTTCGTTCCGGTCGGTGAGGACACCGGCCAGGGCATAAAAAAACGCCTATTGACCCATCTCGACTTTATAGAAACTTATTCCTTGAGCACTACTGCCTTAATAAACAGATCATTTTTCAAAGGAACTGCCATGAGCAATGGCAACGGGAGGATCTATACAGATCATGAAGTAACCCTGCTCCCATTTATCAGCAGCGATCATCCATATTATGCTGAATGGAAGGTTCGCGAACATTCTACACGGCGACTTTTAAAACAAATACAAAATGTAGGATCGTCGGTAAATATCCTGGAAGTGGGCTGTGGCAATGGGTGGCTGGCAGCAAGACTCGCCAATATCACATCAGGTGAAGTAACCGGCATCGATATCAACATGCAGGAGCTCCGCCAGGCCAAACGTGTGTTTGCTGGCTTGAATAACCTTGATTTTGTTACAACAGATATTTCAAACGGGTTATTACCCGATAAGCAATTCGACATCATCGTATTTGCGGCTTCCATCCAGTGCTTTTCGTCGCTTAGATATTTGATCAAGACTGCAATGAAGAACCTTACGTTAATGGGGCAGATTCACATTCTTGATTCGCCGATACTCAAAGGAAAAAATGTTCCGGAGAAAAAAGAAACTATGGCTGATCATTATATTCATCATATTGCCGGGTTGGAGTCTTTTCAATATAAGATCATCTACGACCCGGCTGCATGGAACAACAAACTATTTGCAAAGCGTGATCCGTTTTGTCATATCGTGATAAAAAATCACTATCATTAATGCCCGTCAATTCGCTATATCATACTTTTAAACGTTATCGTTCACTTCAAACCGATCGCATCAGTGCATTACCGATCGTACTGCTGATGCCGCATAGCGCCTGCAATTGCCGTTGCGTAATGTGTGATATATGGAAGGGCAACCAGCAACTCAAACAATTGACAGAAGCCGACGTGAGTGCATTGACAACTTCATTAAAGAAACTAGATACCCAACAGGTTGTGTTCTCCGGCGGCGAAGCATTATTACATGAAAATTTTTTCAAATTTTGTGAGATACTAAAGCGGGAGAACATAAAGATCAGTTTGCTTAGCACGGGACTCACGATGAAAAAACATGCCACCCAGTTGGTAGAATGGGTAGATGATATTATTTTATCACTGGATGGAGATGAAACTACGCACGACAGGATCCGTAACATTCCGAATGCCTTTACCAAGCTTGCGGAAGGAATTGCAGCAGTAAAAGCCATTGATCCGTTTTATAAGATCTCCGCACGAACCGTCATCCATCGGCTCAACTTTGAGAACTGGCCATCGATCATTGAAAGCGCAAAGAAGATCGGCTTGGATAAGATCAGCTTTCTGCCCGCAGATGTAAGCAGCCAGGCTTTTAACCGGGAAATAATTTGGGATGCCGGGCGCCGCGATGAAATATTGTTACACGAGGATGACCTATCGAAGTTAAGATCCGTTGTAGACGATATACTATCACGCTTCGAAGACGATCTCAAAAATGGTTTCATTGTAGAATCTCCAAAAAAATTAGAGAAGATATATTTTTACTATGCTGCATTTTATGGCTTGAATGAATTTCCCTGGAAAAAATGCAATGCACCCTGGGTATCAACCGTAGTGGAAGCGGATGGAACCGTTCGCCCTTGTTTTTTTCATGAACCTTACGGAAATATAAAGACTGATTCATTGGATAAGATCATCAATACCGAAAGCGCCATTCAATTCAGGAAGCAATTGGACATGGAAAAGAACGAGACCTGCATAAAGTGTGTGTGTTATTTGAATTTGGGGCCGAGAACCCGAATCTGATCGAAGCGAAGGATAGAACACTGATGACACGGATCGAACTGATTAGAACAGATTCGTTTAACATCTGTGTTATCTGTGTCATCCGTCTTTCTATCCTACGCTTCGGTAAAAGCTGATCAATGATATGCTGTAAAGGTGAGTGACACAACAATGATGAGAAAAGGGCAAATGCTTGTCCAAAAAAATAATATGACCAAAATACTCTTTACTCACTCCTATTTCTTACGCTTTGACCCCAAACAATGGTCAACCGGCCAGCCCTATGCTCCACTTGGAACATTGTATGCGGCGGCATTGATGCGGGAGAATGGGTACGAGGTATCACTTTATGACACGATGTTTGCCGAGGATGCTGAAGCCGTGACAGCCCAGATCGAAAAAACAAAACCGAAGTATTTTGTGATCTACGACGATGGGTTCAACTATCTCACCAAGATGTGCCTCACCAATATGCGTGAAGCTGCATTCAAAATGATACACATTGCAAAAGCAAATGGTTGCACGGTGATCGTGTCCGGATCAGATTCTACTGATCGTTTTGAGATGTATCTCGAAGAGGGCGCGGATTTCATTTTATTAGGCGAAGCAGAAATGACTTTGCTTGAGTTGATAAATGCTGTTGATAAAAACGAGTCTGCTCTTTTTTCTATTGAAGGATTGGCTTTCAAGCATAACAACGCCGTGGTAAAAACGCAGCGAAGAAATGTTATGAAGGATCTTGATGCGCTTCCCTTCCCCGCCTGGGATATTATCGACATGGAACCTTATCGTAAAATGTGGTTGAAATATGCCGGCTATTTTTCGATGAACATGGCTACCACCAGAGGTTGCCCGTTTAAATGCAACTGGTGCGCCAAGCCCATTTATGGCAACCGTTATAATACAAGGAGTCCCCAAAATGTGGTAAGTGAATTGCAAATGCTGAAAACAAAATTCAATTTCGACCATATTTGGTTCTGTGATGATATTTTTGGATTGAAGCCGGGATGGGTGAACGAGTTTGCCAGTTTGATCGAAAAAGAAAAACTACAATTCAGTTTCAAAATGCAGGGAAGGGTTGATCTGCTATTACAAGAAAATAATATCAAGGATCTTGCAAGAGCAGGTTGCGCCAATATTTGGATGGGTGCCGAAAGCGGGTCGCAAAAGATACTCGATGCAATGGATAAGGGAACGACAGTTCAACAGATCTATGCAGCAACACAACTGTTAAAAAAGAATGGCATCAGTCCGTCCTTCTTCATACAGTTTGGTTATCCCGGCGAAACGAAAGAAGATATTGAAAAAACGATACGCATGATCAATGAACTCTTGCCGCATGAGATCGGGATCTCAGTTTCCTATCCACTACCCGGCACTGCTTTTTTTGAAAAAGTGAAAAATGAATTGAAAGAAAAAAGTAACTGGACGGATTCTGATGAGCTTGCCTTGATGTTCCGTAACACTTACCAACCTGCGTTCTACAAGCGCCTTCATCGGTATGTGCATGTGAATTACCGAAAGCACAAAGCATTGGCAACCGTAAAGAATATTTTCCTGCATCCGGGTAGCCTGTCATTTACCAGGTTGAAAAAAGCAGCTTCAGTAGTATTTTATATGCCGGCCGCATTCTTCTATAAACAACAACTAAAAGCCTTTCGGGCAAACTAAGCATGCTTGCAGTATCTCCATTCGATAAACTCGCTGAAACCTACGATGATGATTTCACCCGATCATTGATAGGACAAGCGCAGCGCAAACGTGTGTGGAAATTCCTGTTACCCTTGTTGAATGAAAGCGATCGCCCGTTAAACATACTGGAGATCAATTGTGGCACGGGAGAGGATGCGTTGCAGCTTGCGTCACTCGGACATAACGTTATCGCTACCGATGCATCCGGAGCGATGATCATAAAGGCAAAAGCAAAAGCCGGCAATATCAGTGGCATACAATTTTATTCCTGTGCATTTGATCAATTGAAAAATAGTTTTAGGGGACAAAAATTTGACCTGATGTTTTCCAATTTCGGAGGACTGAATTGTATTGATAAGAGTGCGCTTGTTAAACTCGGTGATGAACTTGGATCTATGTTACGATCAAATGGAAAACTTTTCGTTGTGGTAATGGGGCGTTGCTGCGTACAGGAAATAGTGCATTTTGGATTAAGAGGAAAACTGAAAACAGCCTTTCGCCGATTTAAGAAAAGCATAGATTTTTCAGTTGATGGCAACAGCATACCGGTCTATTACTATTCGCCCGCCGCATTGAAAGCTGTATTCAGTCCGGCATTTGTGCTTTTACAAAAACAACCCATCGGCTTATTCATTCCGCCATCTTATCTCGAAAAACGCTTTACAGGTGATCAAGAGAAATTGGAGCGGTTGGAAAAAAAAGAAGATAAATTCGGTTCATCATCATTGTCATCCTTTGCTGATCATTATTGTGCTATTTTTAAAAAAACAGGAACCAACGCATGAATATTCTGTTCACACATGGATATTTTTTAGCTGAAGACCCGAAAGAAAGGTTGATCATGCGGCCCTACCCCCCATTGGGTATCCTTTACATCGCCGCATACCTGGAAGAAAATGGATTTAAGAATACCGTGTTTGATTCCACGTTCAGCGAATTGGAAAAACTGAAAGCGCATATCCTGGAACAAAAGCCTGATGTGATCGGCATCTATACCAACCTGATGACAAAACTAAATGTGTTGAGGATCATCAGCTTTATAAAAGCTGAAGCTGACTTGTCAACAAAGATCGTTTTAGGTGGCCCGGAAGTTCGCAATCACAAAGAAAAATTTTTGAAATATGGGGCTGATGTGATCGTATTCGGCGAGGGGGAAGACACGATGCTTGAACTGGTGAAGTATTGGAATGAAAATAATTCGGGTGAAGGCGGACTTTACGCGATCAGCGGCATTGCATTTAAAGATAGAGGCGAGTTCATCGTCACACCGGAAAGAATACTCATAAAAGATATCAACCGGCTTTCATTTCCTGCACGTGAAAAGATCGATCTTCAACTATATTTTGATGTATGGAAGCAAAAGCATGGCATCAGCATGGTGAATGTAAACACGATGCGTGGTTGTCCATACTCCTGCAAATGGTGCAGCAGGGCCGTGTATGGAAGCAGCTATCGTCGACGCAGCGCCAAGTTAGTTGCAGATGAGATACAATGGCTGCAGGAGAATTACAGCTTCGACATGATCTGGTTTGTCGATGATGTGTTTACGATCAATCACAAATGGCTGGGTGAATTCAGCGCAGAGATCAAAGAACGAGCGATCAAGGTGCGGTATGAGATCATCACCCGTTCCGATCGCGTGGATGAAGAAGCTTTATCATTGCTCAAAGAAAGCGGTTGCTTCCGCGTGTGGATAGGGGCGGAAAGTGGTTCGCAAAAAATAATTGACGCGATGGACAGAAGAGTGAAAGTGGACCAGGTCCGTCAAACCATTCAATTGGTAAAATCATATGGAATGGAAGCGGGCACATTCATCATGCTGGGATATCCTGGTGAAGACGAGAGCGATATAAAAGAAACCCTGCATCACCTCAAATATTCGGATCCAGATCAATATACCATCACAGTAGCCTATCCTATTAAGGGAACGCCACTATACAGCGAAGTGGAAAATATTTTTGTTGAGGACCTACCATGGGAAAGTAGCACCGACAGGGATATTGACTTCAAACGTCGGTACAAAAGAAATTACTACAATCACGCCATTAGCTGGATCAACAGTGAAATGCAATACGCTCAGAATAAAAAAGGATTGAAAAGCATTGTAACAAAATTGAGGGCTTTGAGAGCGAGAAGCTTGATGTGGATGGCAAGGGTGTAAAGGTGTTACTGGGAAATGGCTAGTGACCAGTGGGATAAACTGCCTCCTTCACACTCGCTACTCGCCACTCCCCACTTCCAACCTGCTGTAACTTATTTACCTTATCCGAATACATCTCAAGAATTTTATCCTGGAAAAAAACCGGGTTAGGTTTGGAAAAATGTTTGCTTACCATCATGCCAATGCTAAAGCCCTTATCATTCTTTTTGTTTCGCTGCACTTTTTTTTGCCAACGTTTGTCGGTTATCTGCATCAACTTGTTGTCGAGCCATTCTCCCATTTTACCGTCTAATATTTTTTCGAAAAGCCGGGCCAACGGCCCTTTCTTTGGCTCAGGTGTTTCGCCTTCGACCTTTCTGTAAACGGGAAGATATTTTTTCGTCCAGGCATTTGCAAGCATAAAATTACCAAGACTAATTCCTCCCCACATCGGCAGCAGCGTGGCGATCTCAATGGCCGTATAAATATTTTTTTCTTCGATCTCAAGCCCAGCTTCGTCAATATAATAGTTCATGCAAAACCAATGCTGTCGGCCAATAATAAAAGTAAATTTTTTATATAGGTGCATCAGCGTTCGTGCTATCCACAAACGATTAGCGGCAGTAATGATGAAAAAATCGATATCGGTTTTTTGAGTGCTATAGTTTTTCGACAGGGAGCCGGAAATAGCAAGTCCTCTCACATATGGAAAGCGGGAAAGTGTCTTCGCGGCACGATAGGCTATCTTCATTTGTTCCGCCGCCAGCTCGTTTCCGAGCCTTCTGCGGGAAGCGAGCAAATCATCATCATGTAAGGAATAGAATTGATCAAGACGGAAAACAGTTTTATCATCGACCAGAGACCTCAACGCTTCACCAATGACCATAGGCCTGCAATTTTGGCCATGGAAAAGAAATATCTCTTCCTCCTTGAGTGGATATTGAAAAATATCAAAATAAGCGAGCGTTTGTAATATGTGTTGTCTTGTATCGGTCAATGAATTTTTATTAGATCATTCCCAAATAATTTTTTTAAACTCTTCTCTATACATGCGCCTGAGCTTTTGGTACTTGCAAAAACTTTGGTTGGCGGTGTGTATTGCAATAACAAGGCCACGATAACCTTCCAGGAAACCCAACCGTAAAACGTAGCCGTTCAAGAAAGCCCAAAGCGGACTAAAGATGATCTTAGCCCATGGCTTTCTAATTCCCGCTTCAAACAGAGATTGGGCGGCGATGGTACTCACAGCATCATTTCTTTCAAGATATTCCTCTATCGAATCATAAGTATAATGTAAGAGATCGCCCCGCAAATGTTTCGTTGGAAATTGCCGATCCAGTATGATCTTATCGTGGGGATTCAAACCTCCACATTTACCAAAACGTTTATCAAAGAGGCGAAGTTTTTTGTCAGGATACCATAATCCATGCTTGATGAATTTGCCACAAAATATCCCACAACGATTCATGGTATATGCCTTAAACAAACTGTCTTCCTTTGCGGCTGATATCGATTTTGCCAACTCTTCGCTCAATGCTTCATCTGCATCAAGCAATAGCACAAGTTCATTGGCCGCCATATTGATGGCCTTATTCTTTTGATTGATATAGCCATCAAATCTCGACTGCTTTACAATGGCTCCTGCAGCAAGCGCAATATTTACCGTCTCGTCATCGGAAAAAGAATCAACAACGATGATCTCGTCCGCAACGGTGCCTACGGAACGCAGGCAACGGCCGATATTCTTCTCCTCATTATATGTTATTATGACTACTGAAAGAGCCCGCATTCTAATGGTTTTTACGTTGTTTGCTGTTTTATTAAAACGAAATTAAATTAACAGTGGTTGCCTGTTTCCACTTTGCCGCTCTGTCGCCTTCGAAGTTTGTCTTTTAGCACAAACAAAGAAAAGAAAAAACTGTAAAAGAATATGCCTTTATTAAGATCGAGCACATTCTCGGAGACAGAAACGATACTTATCAATATCATGAATCCAAAAAAATAAACATCCCTCGCTCTCCACGCGCTGGCAAAGCCAAAATAAAGCACGTAGATAAAAAGAGCAAGGCCAATGATACCTGTTTTCAATAAAAAGCTAAGATATTCACTGTGCGTGTTAAATTGATGAATATATGAAGTGTACAGTTTCCTCTCAAAATATTTTTGCTGAAGCATATCCTTTTCCGAGCCAGTGCCGTAGCCCACAATAGGTGAATGCTTTGCCATTTCCATGATCACTTCCCATCTTGCCACCCTCGGTTCCGAGACTTCAATGAGTGTGGGTTTTTGTGTAAGGTCCTTTTTTAATTCACTCAGGTATCGCGTTTTGAATGAGTCGATATTGTTTATCGCAAATAAAAGTAAACCAGAGAAGGCAACCGAGACAATAATAAACCATATTCGCTGCCGCCCTTTAAACAGTAAGAATGGAAATACAAAGACGATCACCACTAATAAGGCTATGAAGACAGCCCGGGAAGATAGTTGCAGCAAACCCGCAGAAAGCAGCACAATAGAGGCGATATATATCAATTTCATTCTACCACGCTGACCAGTAGCTAACAAACCTGAAAAAACAATGATGGAAAATGCCACGTACATCGAGAGATAGGTTGCGTGCATTTCTATCGGGAACGAGAAATTGTGATTCATGAAAGCCAGCGTAAACAAAGTTGTTGTTGGCAAATGAAAATACTGGATGGTCACCAGGGCATCTATATACAAGTAAAGTATCGTGCCCACACAAGTAAAGGCGAACCATTGAAACAGAGGCAGCTTGTATTTATCAAGATCGAGACCATTTAGTGAAAACAGCAGTGGAAAGATCAGGATCGCTAACTGCCTTGTCAGGATATTTATTCCTTCTGGTTTATCAGGACTGTACAGTAGCGCCACCATACCGAGCAAATAGATCGAAATAAGCACCAGCATCTCTTTGCTAAGAATATTTTTAAAATACTCCTTCTTTAGATGGATGAGGGTATGTACCCCAAAGCTGATCAGGATAATTTCGCTATAGAAAAAATCAAAAGGCAGGGTCACTAGAAAACAAACCAGGTGCCAGTAGCTGATCTTATTGGTAGTGGAATCATCTATGTAAAATAACTTCCTCATTGATTTGCCTCGTTATAACATTTGGTCATTAGTTGCTCGTATTGTTCAATGATCTTCGGCCAGTTGTATTGCTCCCTGACCTTACGCAAATTATTGGCGATCTTTTCATCATGTGTTGTTCCTCCTTCTACTAATGCGATCAGATCCCTAACCTCTCTCTTGTTTGAAAAGTAAAACGCATCGTCCTGCAACACCGCCCTATTGAATTCATTATCATGCGCCGCTATCAAAGCCCGGCTCGCCATTGCCTCTAATAAGGAAGGATTTGTGCCACCAGTGCTGTGTCCATGAAAATACAAGCTGGAAAAGGTTTTAAGCGAATGCAATACCACACTGTCGTACAAAGGGCCCACAAACAAAATGCGTTTGTCGGCCGCGAACTTCCCAACCATTCGTTTTCCAAATGAATTGCCGGTGTTCCCCACTACAACGAATTTCTTATCCATACTGCTTTCACAAAACCCATCCAGGATCATCTCAATATTATTTTCCGGTTCCATTCTTGCCATCAGCATGCAATAGTTGTGCTTGGTGATATCAAATGCTGCCAGGTGCGCTTCATTCTCATCCGTAAATATCTCGGCGCCATAAGAAATGAATTCAATTTCTTTCTCGTACTTTTTTTCCAGGTAAGAACGAATTACCACGGAATCGGCGATCAGTTGATCACTGTATTTCACCGCGAGCCTTTCGGCATATTTCAAAAACCGCTTGGTAAGTTTTCTATACTTGCTCCTCTTCCACTCCATCCCATCCATATTGGAGATGATAACCGCATTCCTTGGAAATAGCCTGCCCCAAACTGAACTGCTTGTATATCCCAGGAATAATAACAGGTCGAATTTTCTTTTTGCAGCATCTCTTATACAATTAAGATCATAGATGAATTGCCCGGCTGTTCCCATCCTGTATTCCGCGTCAAAACAATGAACGATGTCAACATCAACGAATTTCTTTGCCTGGTACGGATGTTTGTGCGAATTATAAACAGTAATGGCATGCCCTCTTTGTGATAATCCCAATGACAGTTTCTCGGCAAGTTGTTCAAACCCACCGTAGCGATTAGGTATTCCCCTCGTGCCAATGATCCCGATCTTCATCTGTTATTTATTTTTTGCCGTTCCACTGCCGAACAATAGATTCTTGATCTTAACTGCAGGCCCGTATATCTTGGCAATGGCTTTTTTTACAAGCTGCCCATCCTTCACCACCCAATCTGTTGTCCTTGGTTTTTCGATCAAAATTTTATGAATACAATATGCATAAGTTGCAACCGATGTACGATACTGGTGTTCGGGAAAATTCGTCATGTCGTAGCCGTGCAATGTATAGGCGCATGTTTTTTGGATGATCATCCTGTTAAACGGAACCTCGAGCTCTTTGGCATCCCCGGTACGCAGATCAACGAGTTTCAAATGCCCTTTGTATTCTGGTTTCCAATCTTTGTTGAGATACAATAGCAGGTTCATGTTACGATACCACCACTTGTGCAAAGGGTGATAGTTGAAGTCGAGATGCATATCCAAAAAACTATTTTTTCGCCCCTGGTGCAGGCCCCCACCATGATTGGCAGGATCAACGAAAATATTTTCATTGGCGATATAACTTAGAAATTCATTCATTCTTGCGGAAGAAAGCTCGCTGTACAATTCTTCAAACTCCGAGCCCATCTCTTTATAATTTGATTTTTCAAACTTATTGTAGGCAAACATATAGTCACGGCTTTTATTCTGCAACTCCGGTATCGCAGCATACATGCGCTCTAATTTTCCAGTATCGCAAAAATTATCGATAACTAGATAAGGAAAAGGTTTGGCCAGCAGGTAATCTGCCCTTAGCTTCTCCTTATTGTGTTCTAAAAATTCAAAGTTGATCATTGTCCATTGTTTATTATCAATTGTCTATTGCCTTCGTAATGTGGTTGGTGAGGACACACAACCACGGCATTTCGTTGTCCATTGCCTATTGCCTATTACCCATTGCTTCCCGATATGCCATCAATGTTTTTTCTGCCGCCTGTTCCCAATTATTCCTTGCGCTCACTTCTTTTATGTATGCCGTTTTAGTTTCGGTTTCTGCAGCCTTCACTATCGCTTCCCGAATAGAATCGCCGGAGCCTGGATCGCAATAGAAGCAGGTCGCCGGATCATAATAGTCTGAAGTATCTCCGTAGTTTGTAACTACGATATTGCATCCGCAATACAAAGCCTCCAGTGAAGAGAGTCCCGTAGTTTCAAACCAACTGGGCAACACGTGCACTTTTGCCTTTCGGTAATATCTCACCAGCTCATCTTGCTTCATCGCGCTGAGGAAATGAATATTTTTTCCAGCGATCTTTTTACATTCATTGTAATACCTCATGTGGTTGGGCGCCGGGTCACCGATCAGGTAGAGCTGGAAGTCCGTTCCGTTCAATGCTTTGATCAGGCTAAGCTGGTTCTTTATGAGTTCTATTCGTGCAACACAAAGCACCATGTTCTTGTCTTTGTTCATCAACTCCTCACTATTGTAATTGAATAGCGAAGTATCCGCTCCATTAGGAATGACGCTGTATTTTTTTTCTACCTGGTATGCAGTCAACAACCTTCGGTATTCACTTTCGGAATTGGGCAAGAGCATAGCCGCATGCGAAAGTATCCGCCTCACTGATCTTTTATGTCCCATCCACACGTAATTACCAGAAACTATTTTTTCGCCATTGAATATAGATTTACTCATTGTCTTTATATACTCCTGTGCATTACTGCCGAATAAATTCAATATCCCATCCTTTATGCCACTACTTTTTCGATCGGGTGGCTTGGCGTAGTTCACGTAAATGGTGGAGATCACATAAGGCAGTTCGCTACGCTCAATATGGAACAACATATCGGCAGGGTGACGGATATTAAAAAAATGAATGAGGTCATAAACCGAATAGTCGATCTTTTTTTCATTGCATAGCCTGATATCAACCTTTACACCCGATCGCTGTAATGCCTCAGCAGTTTTCGTTACCTGCACAGTATCCCCTCCCCTAACGTTGAATAGTGACGCTCTTGAAAGAAATAATATTTTTAAATTGTCATTCACGTTTTAAGTACGTTGCAATTTTTGTTTGTATAGCCAATTGATAAAATTCTTAGGGAAGAAACTGAGCACAATGATCGCATAACTATCCATCCTCGCCGGGTGAATACGGATCGCCTTCTTTAAATTGGCCCTGGCTTTCACCGGTTGATGATTGTCCCATAGATATTTTTTTCCCAACAAAGAATAGTAAGAGCCCTCTTTTATTTTCGGATTGTTTTGCTCTTTTAGGATATCGCGAATTTCCAATCCTTCTTCTTCCGTGATACTGCCTTTGCGAATAGAACCCGATTTAATTTCCCGAAAACGTTTGGTGCGCCATCTTTCATCAATGCTGATAGATTCGGGATTCAGTCTTACCTGCAACAAGGTTTGGTGAAGATTGCATGCCTTTCCTTTCTTTATAACATTCGACCACAACAAATGATCCTGGAATGCGTAGGCGTGCTCATTATACCCGCCCGCATTCATAATAGCGGCTTTCCTGAACATTACCGCCGAATGAATGAACGGGCAACGATCCACTGTCAGTTCCTGCACCTCTTCATCGCTATGGGCCGCTACCCTACAGGTAAATACAAATTCACCATTCATGTCGATATAATCTGCGTCGGAACCAACGATGATGTATTCCGGATGTTTTATTAAAAAATCATACTGTGCTAACAATCGATCCGGCATACAAAGATCGTCGGCATCAAAACGAGCGACAAGATGAGCATTGGCATTCAATAAGCCCATGTTCAACGCCGCAGCAATACCACGGTTCGATTGATTGATCAACCTGATCCTGCTATCAGCAAAAGAGCGAATGATCTTTTCGGTATCATCCGTTGATCCGTCGTTGATGATCAACAATTCAAAATCTGTAAATTGTTGATCCAATACAGAGCAAATAGCTGCATGAATATATTTACCCGCATTATAGGCGGGCATCAATACCGTTATCTTTGGATCACTCGATTGCATGCTTTTTATTGACTGTTGTTTCTTTTATATTTAGTAATATCATTAATTCAAAGAAGACCACAACTGATAATTGCTCGAACCAATATTCGACAAAAAAAACACCAAGCATAAATATCAGCAAGGGCAAAGCGTAGAAAGTCTTTTTTATCCGTTGTTTAAAGTAAAGTGCATAGAAAAGTGTGAAGGCCAGCAAACCCACCAATCCATACTCTCCCAGTAATTGGTCGTAAGCCGAGCCCGGACTGTTGGCTATGGAATGCAGGTCGTCGGCACTTGTAAAATAAAACAAATACAAATCGAGGTGATTGATCTTAAAGTCTTCATTAATATAAACATACTTCTCGGGATACCCGCCGGCGACCTTGGCACCCGTGACTCGAAAAGCAAGTTTGGATGAAAAGTTACCAATACCTGTGCCGGTAATTATGCGCAACGGATTTTTCCTGAAATAGCGCAACGTTTGCCCCATCGCAACCAACTTACCAGGAATATGCAGGTTCGGGCTTTGAGCGGTAACCTTGGGAACATCCAAATGCTGCGAGTCAATGAATCTAAATAAATTTCTTTCAATAACAGTGGTATCGTTCTTGTGTTGGAAGGTCGGCGTATGTATGCTATCCCTGGGGATAATAGGCTTCTCGATGAGATTTACAACATGGGCCTTGACAGGAGGAATGGCGGGATTGATCGGGTCGACATGCTTTGCCAAAACAGTTTGTGTCTTTGCTACCGTTTGCACGCTGTCGAGATAAAGTTGGGCGACCTTCGTCTTTCGCTCATCGGCATTCAATAAACTGTCCGGCACTTCCGTTATCGAGGTGGTATTTAAATAAACCGGTTTCTCTTTCGGAATATCCTGCGATAGTCGGGTATAGAGGTTCCTGAGATATTTATTATTCTGCGGAGACACCTTCGATAGAAAAATGATGAGCATCACTAAGCATGCAACAATAATACTTTTCTGATCCTTGTTTGTACGAAAAATAAAAAGGTAGAGTAGCACAAATACCAACAGGAAATTGGTAACATTGCTTCCGGTCAACAATAGAATAAGCATACACAACAATACCATCACGTATTTTTTGCGCACCAAATAGTAGATGATACCAAAGCCATTCAATACAGCGTTGGTGGTAGAGGTATCCAATGTAATACCTTTGATATAGTCTCCCGTCCCGATAAAATATTTTTGATAGTTTCCCTGGTAACGATACGGGTTGATATGGCCTGTTTCGATGATGATGCCAGCATAAACCGCAAGCGAAACAATAGCGTTTAGTATAAAAAAAACAAGAATGGTACGATGAATGATCTCCACATCATTTCTTTCGACGGATAATTTTACCTGGTGAATGGCAAGTATACACAATCCCCAGAATAAAATTCCGGATAGCGCTACGAGATCATAATTGAAGTTGGTGACCTTGCCGCTGATCAGCCAATTAAAGATTCCGATGGCGATGACCAGTGGGTAAAAAAGAGGCAGCCGCGAATCTTTTAAGCGAAATCCAAATTTAAAATCAAACCGAAGTACAAAGATCAATATTATCGCCGCGATCTTAACCCAGAGCTTTACGTCGAGGAAAAGCAATAAAAAGATCAATAATTTCCAGTCGATGCTGTTTATCCTGCTCCATAAATTCGCAACGGCCGTTTTATTATTCACCCTGTTGATCTTTTTTAACGTAAAGGATTGGCTTTAATTATTTTAAGGCTGTATAATAAATCGTAAAACCAGCCTTTAGGGTTGCCCTTAAAAACCGGTGATCCTCCGCAAAACCTGCAGGTCGTTTCGGCGCAATTGTCCCAGGATCGCCAGTAAAAAAAGGAATAAGAGTACCGCTGTAAAAAGGATCATCCAGGTGTTAATAAACAGGTATATAGCCACGAAGCCGGCAGCCCCTGCTGCCATCGGGCAAAACAGCACTGAAAAGCCGCTTTTCCCCAGTCCGGTTAGTTTCGTTTGATAGAGGTAGAAAATGGATTGTCCGATAATGGCGATCAGGTAGCCTGCGGCCGCCCCCTCAGCTTTGAAAAGTGGTATCAGAATAATATCAGCGACAACATTTATGCAAAATGTGAGGGCGAAGTTGTAGAAGATCATTTTCAACCGGCCTTGCGCAAAGTTGATCGTCCACAAAAAATTATTGAGGTAGAGGAATGGCATTGACGCCGATAGGATCAGGATCGTGTATCGATTCACTTCGCCGTATTTCCCGGCTGTGATCAGATCGATCACCGGAACCCAAATGATGTTTAATACCAATGCAGTTAAAGAAGCGATCATCATTTCCATTCTCAATAACACAAACAGGTCATTGATTTTTTCCACGCCCATTGCACCCGCGGAAGGATGGAATATTTTGGTGAAACGAGGGATCAAAACAGGAGCAACGATCAGCATCGGCAAAGTCGCCATCTCGAAAACCTTATAGGCAAAACTATAATCGGCCACGATAATATTACCGACAAACACTCCGAGGAATATCCAGTCGAAGCGGGCAATAACTGATGTAAAGATCGCAACCCCCAATTGCGGAAGCGATTCTTTGAGTAGATCGGAATATCCTTTCTTATTCCAGCGAAGTATTATCGGGATCTTCATGACACGCTGAGTTACAAAAAAACAAACCAACAACTCAGCAAGGTCGCCAGCGATAAAAATGATCACGATGTTTGTAAGATTCAATTGCTCCAATACCGCAAGCAGCAGTAAAGCTATACTGCGAGCCACATTGGAAGTAACAGACATGTACAGCAACGGGCGAAATCTTTCCAAACCCGTAGCCATTTGTTTGAATGGCGTTGAAAAAAAGATCATCAGTTTGGCGATCGCTAATAACAAAAGCAAATAATGCTTTTCAAAAAAAGAAGGGAATGTTAGCGTTCCGCCTAATAATAAGCCATAGATCAAAAGGCCCCACAACACAACATGAGAAAGGTAGATGGATAATATCCTTTTAGCATCCTCACCCGAGGCCGCCTTTTTTATCGACACCTGGTCCACACCACAAGCAAGTATCCCATACAATGTTAGTAGCACCGCGAGAGACCAATTGATCTCTCCAAAATCGTTTTTATTGAGGTATGTAGAGAGTACATAAAAAATGCCCAGGCCGCAGCACTGGTTGATGATCACCTGCAAAGTATTTGCAGAAATATCGTCAATGAATTTCCTTTTCATCAATCGAAAAGTTACTAATTAGTTCCTTGACAAACTAATTAAAATGTGCGTGGATAGAGGCAACCCCACTGGTTTTTCCTTCGTTTTAACCCTTGATTTTTTTCACCAAAACAAAATGCATTCGTATGAAAAAGGTACTGATCGTTTTTTCCCTCCTGGCAGGATATACCTCTTTTGCCCAAGTTGATAGTACAGACAAAGACATGAAGGAATTGGACAAATGGGCCTCCAAAGACAAGGAACAGAAAGGAGTAGTGAAGGTTTTCTATTCTCAAAAACTCATCAATGCCAATACAGTTGAAGTATTGCACAAAGGCGCCATGGAGTTTAAGGTGATCCATAATTTTTATGATATCGCGGGCACTAACGGAGGCATTCATCATTTCTTCGGCCTGGATAATGCGTCTGATGTAAAGATCGTTTTCCAGGTCGGGCTTACCGATAAACTGAATATCGTTGCAGGTCGCACCCGCGGAGATCAATTCCAAAACGTGACGGAACTATGGGAGTTTGGGCTCAAATACAAATGGTTGCAACAGATGGAAGATGCCCGCCATCCCATATCACTGACCAGCTATGTAAACCTGGTAGCTTCGGCGCAAAAGAAAGACAATTCAGTAAATAAGGCATACTCTTTCACGGATTTTGGCAGCCGTCTAAGTCAATTGGTTCAGGTGATGATAGCACGAAAATTCGGAAAGATAAGCCTGGAGCTTGCTCCAAGTTTTGTACATACTGCAACCGTGGTTCCCAACGATCAGAACAGCATATTTGCGCTGGGTGCGGCAGTTCGTGTTCCTGTTACAAAAAACTTATGCCTGGTAGCTGATTGGTTCCATCCCTTCCGCTCGCAATCAAGCAAAGATTCACTAAATGCTGAGGCTGCCCTACATCCCGTGAATGGTTACAGTAATTACGACCAATACGGTGCTGGTTATGACGTAATAGGTGTTGGTGTAGAAATATTAACGGCAGGGCACATCTTCCATCTCAACTTTACCAACGCAACAAATATTCTTGAAAACAGGTTCATCCCACGCACACTTACCAGCTGGGGCAAGGGCCAGTACCGCTGGGGATTCACTATTGCGAGAAATTTTATTTTGTTTAGAGATAAGAAGAAAGGGAAATAGGGAAATAGGAAAATAAGAAATAAGGAATACAAAATAAGGAATAAGGAAGTCTGAGCACGTGATCGAACTGCCGAACTTTCTTATTCCTTATTTATTATTTCGTATTCGTTATTTCTTTCCTTTGGCAAACGGTTTTAACGTTACATTGAATAATACGCCGGCACTTTTGAGTTTTACTTTTCCAAAACCGACTCCGCCGTTCACTGGCAATTTTACATAAGGCTCAGCTGAAAGAGAAAAACGTGGGCTTAAATTGTACTTATATCCGCCGGTAAGTGTAACTACCGAAAAATTATGCTGGTTCTCATTGTCGAGCGAAATAGATTTGGGAAATACCATTCCTGAAAATGTATAGCTATAATCATAGCCCTCATGTTTCATAAAATAAGTGGAGAGACCCGCACCTGCATACCAGTTGTGTTTTCCCTTTTGTTTGAAATTATACAATAGGTTAACAGGCACTTCATACACCTTACAATCGGCTGTTACAGTGTTGTCCATTCCGGGATAAGCGGTCCAGAATCCATTCGGTGCATGATAGTCTGTCGAATCTGCTGAATATAATTTTCTCGAAACATAAAACCCTGATTGCAGCGTCAGTTTTTTGATAAAAGTATAACTCAGCCCTACGCCATAAGCCAATGTGACCTTTCCCGGCTTCTTTAATTCCACCCAGCTGATATCAGGGCCCGCAGAAAAACTAAGTCCAAAATTTCCAGCTATCGAATGCTTAGATCTCTTTTTTTCATTCGATGCGGTGGTCTTTTTATTTACTGTCTCTATATTCTTGTCTTTGGCAACTTCCTTCGCAACTTCTGTATCGACGGGCTTCTTCGCCGTTTCCTGAGCTTCCTGTTTGTTTTCCACAGCATCCGTTTTCAACTCCGTTGCGTTATTTTTCTTATCTGCATTCGCTGCATTGATCTTTGCAATCTCGCTGCTAAATGATCCTTTATCTTGTTGAGTTTTATTGGTTGCAGGCGAACCTTTTCCAGCCGAAACATCATCTGCCTCTGCATAGGCGGGTGAAATATTTACCTTGGTTTTCCCGGCGCTTCTTCTTACGGCAAATGTATTGGCTTGCACCGGGCCGGACCCCTTCACTGTTTTATTATTTTGATCTTGCCCGGAAATATTTGTCGTGTTGCTGTTCTGGTTTGAAGTAGAACCATTTGCCAGGCCGCTATTTTCATTTAGGTTAGTGCCCGATGAAACATTTGGAGCTGTGGTTGAATTACTATTGGGAAGAACGCTTGTTGCAACTGCCGGCCTGTCGGCTTCTTTTTTTGTTTCAACCTTGGCAACAGTTTCTTTCTTATTTGTCAGAAAATAATATCCTCCCACAAACAAACCGCCGATCAAGAGTCCGCCCAGTAGCAGGAAAAAGATAAAACCTCTCCTATCCCTTCTTTGCGGAAGGTGTTTGTCAAGCAATTGTTCCATCTTATCCCAGGCCTTATTATCGTAAGACGGGTGATGTTGCTCAGCAGCCTGCTTGATTATATTGTCCATTTCTTCATCCAACATTTTTTATCTGTACGATTTGATTTTGACGAAATAATATTTTTTGCAATTGCTTCCTTGCCTTGGCAAGATTTGATTTTGACGTACCGATCGAAATGCCAAGCCGATCCGAAATTTCTTCATGGCTGAAACCTTCAACAATAAAAAGATTAAGTACCACCCTGTAAGCAGGCGACAGGTCCTGGATAAAACGCATGATCTCTTCATACGATAATTTATCAAGACCATTCTCTTCACTAGCCGGAGTATGTATTAATGATGTATCCAATTCCCCGATCACTTTATGTTTTTGATTTTTCCTGAAATGATCGATCGCGGTATATACCATTATCTTCCTGAGCCAACCCTTAAAAGAGTTGATCTCATTGGCGTATGCAGGCTTGTAGTGGTGGATCTCTTTGAATATCTTAAGGAACCCGTCGTTCAATATCTCAACGGCGTCCTCTTCGCGATTAACATAACAATCACAGATGGCCATAGCATAGCCATAGAAGGAGTTGTAGATCTTTTTCTGACTCTCCCGCTGGTTCAGGGCACAACCCCTGATATGTATGCTTAGTTCATCCGCCGACAGCAAAATGGTATTTTTAAAGTATATCGTAAAAACGGCGTATTAGGTTGCCTGGAGTAAAAGTTACGATTTTTTCTTTATGAAAAAGCGCTATATGATACTTTTGGGCCGGGCTGTAGTGCTACTACCAGCTTCAGTGGCGTCGCACTCTTGTACAAGAACTTCTTTGCTCAGCTTTTTTTGACGCGGAGGATATCAGCGGAAACTTCCTGCCCTTTGTGTAACCACTTCTTGTTCTTTGTGCTGAAAATTTAACCACAAAGTTCGCAAAGCAAAACCCACAAAATGCACAAAAAAAGCGCTCCATCCCGATTACTATCGGGATGGAGCGCTTTTACTTTCTTATTCCTTATTTCACATTCCTTATTTCTTATTTCTTATTTCATCAATGCATGATCACCACCCTGAACGCCGCCTTCTCAAACTCATTGTACACTTCCAGGAAGTAGGTCGCACTTGGCAACATCCTTAAGTCAAATGGTATCACAC
>Ga0070682_100000067_pt1 | contig 96458 bp, 58 predicted proteins | sample KBSC63LmetaG_FD_64668 | JGI IMG/M metagenome (GOLD analysis project Ga0070682, IMG submission 64668) | Corn rhizosphere microbial communities from Kellogg Biological Station, Michigan, USA - KBS C6-3L metaG | ecosystem: Host-associated > Plants > Roots > Rhizosphere | place: USA: Michigan...
GTGACGCTGGCGCCGAACACGAACGAGACGATCAGCATCGCCGCGGGCGACAAGTGGCAGGGCGTCTATCGCTTCGACAACCTCACCGCACCGAGCGGCGACACGATCGTCAGCCCCGATCCGATCCGCCTTGGCGCGAACGGCATCGTCAATCTCAACGGACCGACTGCGGCAGGGAAGTTCCTCGAGCTGAACAACGGCGTGATCGGAACCGAAGTCACGGTCACCGGACATGTCTCGCTGCCGTCGATCACGACTACCAACCTCATTGTGAAGAACGGCGCGACCCTCGCGCATCCGCCAACCACGACGACGGCGACGAACAGCCTGACGATCAACGCCACCGGAAACGTGGTCGTCGAAGCGGGCGCCGCGATCGACGTGACCGGCCGCGGCTATCTGCAGAACCGGACCTATCCGGGAGCGAGCGGGCCGGGTAACGCTACGGGCGGCAGCCACATCGGCGTCGGCGGTCTCTGGGATCCTCCGCTGGCATCGACCTTCGGCAGCGTCTATCGCCCGAGTGAAGCCGGCGGCGGCGGCGATAACGGTCCGAACGAAGGCGCGGTGGGCGGCGGCATCATCCGCATCATCGCCTCGTCGCTGACCAACGAAGGCGCGATCCGCGCCAACGGCGGCGCCGCCAACCGCGGCGCGGCAGGCGGCTCGGTGTGGGTCACGACGACCACGCTCGCCGGTGCCGGTGCATACGAAGCGCGCGGCGGCGACCCCGCCTTCTACGGCAGCGGCGGCGGCGGCGCGATCGCCATCGAGTACGCAAGCGGAACGCTGACGACCAACCTGTTGAACAGGACCGGATCGTCGAGCTCGCAGAATCGCTTCGGCGGCGCGGGCACGATCTACATCAAGGGACCGTCGGCCACGTTCGGCGATCTCACCATCGACAACAAAGGCTTCTCCGGCCAGAGCACGGTGCTTCCGTCGCTCAGCAACGGAGTGGCCGTGAGCGGCAGCAGCAACGCCACGCTCGTCACCAACCGCACCACCGACATCCCGCCGTACTTCATCGGACACTGGGTCGAAGTGCGCGACGTGTCGGGTGCGCTGAAGGGCAAGTGGCGCATTTCCACGATCAACGCGAAAACGATCACCCTCGCGCCGAACGGCAGCGAGACGATCACCATCCAGAGCGGCGACACGTATCGCGGCATCTACCGCCTCGACACGCTGAAGCTCCGCTCGACGAAGCTGAGCGTCGAGGATCGTCTCGACGTCACCGCTCCGTTCGATCTCGACGCGTCGTCGACCATCACCGGCAACAACCAGGGCCCACCGGCCTTCACCACGAGCCTCATCACGCTCAGCAGCACCGGCAGCACCTCCGTCATCGGCACGGCAGGAGCCGTCTCCGATCCCGACAAGCCGGTCACGATGACGGCGACGAACACCGCGAGCGGCAACATCTACACCGCCACGGCGAACGCCGACGGCTCCTTCACCATCCCGGTCACGGGGAACGCGGGCGAGACGATCACGCTCAAGGCGAAGGACGGCAGCATCTATCCGCTCGAGTCGGCGGTCATCACTATCGGCCAGCTCACGTCCGGCACGCCAACGGCGACCCAGATCGACAAGGCCACGTGGACCAGCGACGCCGGCTTCCGGGCCCGCGTCCTGGCCAACGACGCCACACGCCTGCTCGTCGCCAGCAACTCCGGCAGCGGCAGCGACAAGCTGGTCATCCTCAACATCACCGATCCGGCGCACCTCTCACTGGTCCGCACGGTGACGATCAGTAACGGCCCGATCAGCGACATCGCCATCTCCAACGGCTGGGCGTTCATCGCGTCGAATGATCTGCTGTTGCTCGACCTGAGCAGCAACACCAGCACTCCGATCACCACCGGCGATCCGGGCAACACCGAGGCCTCGGTCGTCGTCTCCAACGGCTACGCCTTCACCACGACGCCGCACTTCAACGACGGCCGCATCCGCATCTACGACGTCAGCAATCCGGCCACTTCACGCTTCATGCGCGACCAGTCGTTCATCGGCAGCCTCTACTACCGCGGACTCACGGCCTACGGCACGAACTACCTCATCGCGTTCTCGCCCGACAAGCCGGGCGGAGTCGGACACGACGTCGTCGTCTTCGACCGGACCAACATCTACAACCTGGTCAAGATCGGCGACATCGACATCCCGAACTTCGATGCCTACAACGGCCGCGTCATCGGCACGAAGCTCTTCGTCACCAGTCTCACCAGTCCCGACGTCTACGCCGTCGACATCGCCAACCCGGCCGCTCCGACGGTCCTCGGGAAGGTGACGATGAACGGCAACGGCAGCGGCCTCGGTGTGATCAAGGACGACGTCTTCGTCGCCGGCGGCAGCGCCGGACTGGTCGACATCGACATCACCAACCCCGCCGCTCCGGCCATCGCGGGCGCGTTCAACGTCGGCGGCACCGCCTACGACGTCGCACTGCAGGCGCCGTACGCCTACGTTGCCAACGACAACGGCCTGGCCATCGTGCAGATCACCACCGCCCCGCAGGTCGAGGCGTCGCGCGTCTCGATGAGTCTGCAGGGCGCAACGCTCGTCATCACCGGCGCCGCACGCGCCATCAACGGCAGCGGCGCGCTGACGGTGCAGGCCACCGACGTCACGACCAACACCGTGTCCTCGTCGCAATCGGTTGCCACCGACGGCAGCTTCTCGCTCAGCTTCGCCGCGAAAGTGGGCGATGCCATCACCATCGAAGCCACCGATGCGTCGAATCGGAAGTCGGGAGCGGTGTCGCTCGGCATCGTGCCGTTCGGCTCCGGCGTCCTCTTCACTCCGATTCCGCCCGCCATCAGCGAGCCGAACTTCCACGCCCGCAGCCTGGCGACCGACGGCACGACGCTCGTCGTCGGCGGCTGGGCCGACAGCGGGACGACGAAGGCATTGCTCTTCGACGTCACCGATCCGTCGACCCCGGTCTACAAGCGCACCATCACGCTCAACAACGGCCCGGTCAACGACGTCGCCGTCTCCAACGGCTTCGCCCTGATCAACGCCAACGACACCTGGGTGCTCGACCTGAGCAGCCCGACGTCGACGCCGGTCACGCTTGGCGATCCGGGCAACCTCGAGTATGCGATGGTCGTCTCCGGCGGCTACCTCTTCACCACAACGCCTCACTTCAACGACGGCCGCGTCCGTATCTACGACGTCAGCAGTCCGGGAGCGGCGCGCTTCCTCCGCGACCAGTCGTTCATCGGCAGCCTCACGTACTACGGCATCACGAGCTACGGCTCGAACTACGTCATCGCCTTCAGCTCCGATCGTCCGGGCGGCGTCGGACACGACGTCGTGATCTTCGACAAGTCGAACATCAACAGTCTCGTCAAGGTCGCCGACATCGACATCGGTGGCGCGAACTTCAACGCCTTCCGCGGGAAGGTCATCGGCTCGACGCTCTACGTCGCCGGAACGAACGGCGGCGTGGCCATCGTCGACATCACCGATCCGAAGGCGCCAGTGGTGAAGGGCACCATCCCGACGGCCGAGGCGTACAGCGTTGATTTCGCCGGCTCCACCGGTGCGATCGGCGACGGCAGCGCGGGCGTCATCCTCTTCGATGCCACCAACCCGGTTGCACCGGTCATCACCGGCACGCAGGCGATCGGCGGCTCCGCGTGGGATGTGCTCTTCAACCGCGGCAACCTCTACGTCGCGAACGAGCAGGGCATCGTCGTGATCCAGAATCTCGCCGGTCCGCCGGTCGTCTACCCGTCGCTCATCACGGTCACGCCGGCGAGCGGGACGACGGCCACCATCGCCGGGGCGGCGCGCTCGATCAGCGGCGTCGCTCCGCTGACGGTCGAGGTGAAGAACACGCGCAGCGGCGCGTCGATCTCCGGCCAGCCCGTCGCCGGCGACGGCAGCTTCTCGATTCTTCTCCCCGCGTCGGTCGGCGATCCGATCACCGTCGAGGCCACAGATCAGGCAGGACGGAAGTCGGGGGCGATCGACGTCGGTATCGTGCCGTTCGGCTCCGCGGTCACGATGACGCCGATCATCCCGGCGATCAGTGAAGGCGGCTATCACGCCCGCACCATCGCCGCCGAGGGGACGAATCTCATCGTCGGCGGATACGGGGACGGTGGGTCGACCAAGGCCATTCTGTTCGACACCAGCGACCCGTCCGCGCCGGTCTACAAGCGCACCATCACCCTCGGCAACGGCGCGGTCAACGACGTCACCATCAGCAACGGCTTCGCCTACATCGCCGCGAACGACGTCTGGGGTCTCGACCTCAGCAGTCCGACTTCGACGCAATTCACGTTCGGTGATCCGGGCAATTTCGAGACCGCGCTGCTGGCCTCAGGCGGCTATCTCTTCACCGCCACGCCGCACTTCAACGACGGCCGCATCCGCATCTACGACATCAGCAACCCGACCACGCCGCGCTTCCTGCGCGACCAGTCGAACATCGGCAGCATGCAGTTCTACGGTCTCGCCGCGGTGGGCGACAACTACCTCGCGGCGTTCAGCTCCGACCGTCCGGGCGGCGTCGGGCACGACCTCGTCATCTTCGACAAGAGCAACGTCTACAGCATGGTCAAGGTCGCCGACATCGACATCGGCGGCGCGAGCTTCAACGCCTTCCGCGGGAAGGTCGTCGGCACGACGCTGTATCTCGCCGGCACCACGGGAGGCCTGGCGGTCGTCGACGTCAGCAATCCGAAGTCACCGGTGGTGAAGACCATCATGGCCACCGCCGGGGTGCCGTTCGGCACCGGCGGCTCGGGCAACCTCGTGGCCGTCGCCGACGGCGGCGCGGGCGTGACGTTCCTCGACGCGACCGACATCGCCGCCCCGCAGATCATCGGCACACAGCCGGTGGGCGGCACGGCGTGGAGCCTCGCGCTCAACCGCGGCAACATCTACGTGGCCAACGAGCAGGGCCTCGCGGTCATCCGCAACGTCGGCGCCGCGCCGATCGTCTCCGCTTCACTCGTCGGCATCTCCACCGACGGCATCGGCAACGCCACCGTCACCGGCGCCGCCGGCTCCATCACCGGCACCGGCTCGCTGACCATCGACGTCCGCAACACGCGCGGCGGTGCGGCCGTCCTCGGCGCGACCGTCGCGGGCAACGGCAGCTTCTCCGTCACGCTCGCCGCGCTGCCGGGCGACTCGATGACCGTCGAGGCCACCGACTCCGCGGGACGGAAGTCGGGCGCGGTCTTCGTCGGCAACGTGCCGTTCAGCTCCTCGACCACCACCATCCCGATCACGGCGGCGATGAGCGAGGCGAACTATCACCCTCGCACGCTGGCCACCGACGGCAAGTTCGCGATCATCGGCGGATGGGTCGACGGCGGAACGACCAAGCTCGTCGTCTTCGACGTCAGCGATCCGAACAACCCGCAGTTCCAGCGCGCCGTGACGTTGAGCAACGGTCCGATCAACGCCGTGGCCATCACCAACGGCTATGCGGTCGTCACGGCGAACGACCTGGTGATGCTCGATCTCAACAACTCCTCGTCGACGCCGGTCGTCCTCGGCGATCAGGGCAACCTCGAGTACGACGTCAACATCTCCAACGGCCTGGCGTTCACCACTACGCCGCACTTCAACGACGGCCGCATCCGGATCTACGACGTCAGCAATCCGGCCGCCGTGCGCTACGTGCGCGAGCAGAACCTCTCCAGCAGCGTCACGTACGTGGGCCTCGCGGCGATGGGTGACGAGTACATGGTCGCCACCGGCACCAACCACGACGTCGTGGTCATCGACCGCCGCGATCCGAACGCGCTCGTGAAGGTCGCAGACTTCGACATCCCGGCCTTCGACGGCTTCCGCGGCAAGGTGATCGGCACCACGTTCTACCTCGCCGGCACTTCGGGCGGGCTGGCCATTGTCGATCTCAGCAACCCGGCCAGTCCGGTGCTGAAGTCGGTCTTGCAGACCACCGGCGATCCGTACGGCGTGGAGTGGACCGGCTCGACCGTCGCGGTTTCGGACGGCAGCGCCGGCGTCACCTTCCTCGACGCTACGAATCCTGTGGCCCCGACGATCCTCGGCACGCAGCAGACCGGCGGCTTCGCCTGGAGCTCGGTCTTCAACCGCGGAAACCTCTACGTCGTCAACGAGCAGGGGCTCGTCGTGGTCCGTAACGTCACGTCCTCCGCGATCCTCGACCGCTCGCTGCTCTCGATCACCAACGACGGCTCCGGCACCATCAACGTGGCTGGCGCGCCGGGCGCACTGACCGGTATCGGACCGATCTCCGCGTCGCTGAAGAACACGACCACCACGACCACCGGCACGGCGACGACCGCCGCGGCGAATGGCAGCTTCAGCGTCGCCGTCGCAGCGGTGGCGGGCAATGCGCTCGCGCTGCTGACGACCGATCACGGCTCGCGCAACGGAACCGTGTCGCTCGGCCAGGTGCCGTTCGGCACCACGACAACGTTCAAGGCGGGAGCGGCGCAGGTCGCGAACGACGGCAACTTCCGCGCCCGCCGCATCGTCACGAACGGCACGCTGGCTGTCGCGACGAGCGGCTCGAACGCTTTCCTTTCGATCCCGGCGTCACGCCAGCTGCTGACGTTCGACCTCGCGGCCGGCACCTCGCGCAACTACCTCGCGGCGAACGGCTCGATCTACGACGTCGCCATTGCCGGCGGCTACGCGTTCGTCGCCTCCGACGACTTCGGCTCGGTCAACGTTTCCGATCCGGCGGCCACCGCGTTCATCGCTCCCGATCAGGGCAACATCGAGCTCTCCGTCGCCATCAACGGCAACTACGCGTACACCGCGACGCCGAACTTCAACGACGGCCGCCTGCGTCTGTACGACATCACCAATCCAGCGCATCCGACGTTCTTCCGCGAACAGGGTGGCTTCATCGGCAGTCTGACGTTCCAGAAGATCGTCAGGATCAACGCCACGTATCTCGCCGCCATCTCGCCCGATCGTCCGGGCGGCGTCGGACACGACGTCGTCATCTTCGACGTGTCGAATCCCTCTTCGATCGTGAAAGTAGGCGACTTCGACATCAACGGCGCGAGCTTCGGCGGATTCGACGCGACGGTCGACGGCACGACGCTTTACGTCGCCGGCGGCGACGCAGGCATCGCCATCATCGATATCGCCAGCCCGTCCGCGCCGGTCGTGAAGTCGATCGTGAACACGCCCGGCATCGCGCGCGGCGTGGCGGTCTCCGGCACGAACGAGATCGCGGTGGCCGACGGCGCGGGGGGCATCACTTTCGTCGATACCCCCGACCGGAGCAATCCGGTCATTCGCGGTACGCAACAGGTTCCAGGCAATTCAGTCGGGGTCGCGGTGACCGGCAAGACGGTCCTCGCCGCCTCGGAGCGGTACTTCAACGTGATCAATCGTCCATAGCGCTCTGTCGTCCTTCTCCCCCGCGCGGCGGGGGAGAAGGTGCCGCAGGCGGATGAGGGGGTCGCCCGCAGTACGGCTCCCGCGAATCTAGGCAAGGGGAATTACTCGATGTTCGGAAAACGACTGCTTCTGGCGGGATTTCTCTTCCTGCTGACAACGATGGGCCTGGCTCAGACCGCGCCCTCGGTCAGCTACAGCGACGACTTCCAATCGTATGGAACTCCGTCCAATCCTCCGGGATGGGTCGATACCTCCGTCGGCAATCCGAAGCCGACCGCCGCGGGTCTCTACAAGACCTGGTCCGACCCGCTGCAGGGCAACCACGGAGCGAACGTCGTCTACGGCACTAAACAGTCGTCGGGCAAACCGGAAGGGAACAACCCGCGCATCGGGACCTTCTCCACACTGACCACCAAGACCTTCAGCGCGAAGGGGGGCTTTCAGTTCCGCGGCCGTTTCATCCGCACCACCACCGATGCCCGTATCGGCCTCTCCTTCTTCTCGTCGTACCCCGAGCTCGACAAGTACTACCTCATCGGCCTCTGGTCGAAGCCGTCCGATCCGACGCGACTCACGCTGCAGCTCTTCGGCTTCGGCGCAGGCACTCCTTCCGGAACGGTGGACAGCGATATCTCCCTCGATCCGAACAAGTGGTACCAGTTCTACATCCAGGTCGATGACGTCGCCAACGCCACGAAGATCCACGCCCGTTTCTGGCTCGATGGCACGACCGAGCCGACGACATTTTCCATTGACGCCACGGACAACGCCGCGGCGCGCCTGACCTCCGGCCGCATCGGCATGTGGGCCGCCGTGCGCGGCGATGCCTACATCGACGATCTCAACATCAGGAGCTCGTTCGACAACACACCGCCGGTCATCACGTTCGCCGACGCCGCGACGCAGACTGTCCTCGATCCGGCCACGCTCGCGCTCTTCAAAACTCCGGCGCGGATCGAGATCCGCGTCACCGATGATTCGCCGAATCCGACCTACACGGCGAAGCTCGACACCACGACCGATTACGTCTCCGCCACGCCGATCGCCGTCGATGGACTGCACGCAATCAAGGTTCATGCGGTCGACGGCTCGGGCAACCTCTCCGACGCCACGCTGAATCTGCTCGTCGATCAGCATCCGCCGGTCGTCACGCTGCAGATCGACGGCGCGCCGTTCACCGACGGCGCGATCTTCAATCACGACGTCACGCTCTCCGCGTTGATTCAGGACATCTCGCAGCTCCACACCGTCTCGATCCTCGACGGCAACACCGTCACGCTGCCGGTTCCGGTCGCCGACGAGAAGGCGCATCAGATTCAAGTCACGGCCACCGACCAGGTGGGCTGGGAGACGAGTGCGGCCGAAGGGTTCATCGTCGACAAGACGGCGCCGGTCATCGAGATCAAGGCCAACGGCGCGACGATGAACGGCGGCGAATCGTTCGCCGCCAACGTCACGCTCACCTGGATCGCCACCGACCTCACGCTGAACCAGGTCACGGCCACGCTCGACGGCAATCCGATCACGTCGGGCAGCGTCGTCAGCGCCGAAGGGCTGCACACGCTCGTCGTGACGGCTACCGATCGCGCCGGACACACGAAGACCGAGACGCGGTCGTTCGCGCTCGACAAGACCGCGCCCGAAGTCCATCTCCTCGCCAACGGTCAGCCGTTCGTCGCGGGCACCACGTTCAAGCTGCCGGTCACCTTCACCGCGCAGATCCAGAGCGCGACGCCGACCACGAAGGTCGCCACCATCGACGACCAGCCGTACACGCTCGGCAATGCGTACGGCGTCGAAGGGAACCACTCGATCAAGCTCGTCGTCACCAACGCGACGAACCTCTCGACCACCGTCGGTCCGTTCCCGTTCACCATCGACCTCACGAATCCGACGGTCGCGCTGACGGAATCCGGCGAGGCATTCCACGACGGGATGAAGTTCGCCCGCGACGTCAACCCGGTCGTCACCGCGACCGACAACCTGACCGCCGCTCCGGAGCGGACGCTCTTCCTCGACGGCAACGTCTATCCGCTCGACACGCCGATCAGCGAAGAGCAGGTCGATCACACCATCTCCGCCACGGCCAAAGACGCCGGCGGCAACACCGCCACGGTCGGGCCGTTCCACTTCATGCTCGACAAGACGAAGCCGGTCGTGACGATCGTCGAGGCAGAGGGCGGGAAAGCGTTCCTGCCCGACGCTCTCTTCAATCGCGCGGTCAGCGTGAAGATCACCGTCGCCGACCTGACGCACACGACGCTCGTGGCCACGGTCGACGGCGCGCCGCTCACGCTCGGCGCACCGACCACGCAGCCCGACGGCAGCGTGCTGTACGTCAGCGCGCCGATCACCGGCGACGCGACGCACACCATCTCCGCGGTCGCGACCGATGAAGTGGGCAATAAGAATGATGCGGTCACGGCCAGCTTCACCATCGACACCACGCCGCCGCAGCTGACGTTCACGTCGCATCACGACGGCGACGTCGTCACGACGCCGCAGATCGTCGTCAGCGGCACGTCCGACGACGCGCAGTCGGGGACGGTGAACGACATCGTCGCCGCGGTCGACACGACGGCGAAGACGTTCACGAGCGCGACGCTGTCGCTGGTCGAAGGAAAGAACGTCATCACCGCGAAGGGGACCGACAAGGCGGGGAACAACGGCAGCGCGTCGATCTCGATCTACCTCGACACGCGCGCGCCGGAGATCGCCATCGCCCTGCCGGTCGCCGATGCCTGCCTTGATGCGGCGACGCTCGCCATCAGCGGTACGGCCGCCGATCCGCGCATCGCCGCGGTGACCGTGGCCGTCGGCACCGCGGCCGCGGTGCCGACGACGCTCGACGCGGCCCACGGCACGTGGAGTGCGTCCATTCCGGTGACGGAAGGGAAGCAGCTGATCACCGTCGTGGCCACCGACACGGCCGGCCACAGCAGCACCGTCACGCGGAACGTCGTCATCGACAGCACCGCGCCGGTCATCGACATCCGCGAGAGCGGCGCGTCGTTCACCGCGACGCTGCTCAACCGCGCGGTAACGCTGCTCGTCCGCGCCGACGATGCCGATCCGAACGTCGCGTTCACCGCGCGCCTCGACGGCGCCGCGTACGCGAACGGTGCGGCGATCGGGGAGGGGGCGCATCAACTCGTCGTCTCCGCCACTGACTGCGCGGGACATCACACCGACAAGACGATCGCCTTCACCATCGACCTCACGCCGCCGGCGATTCGCAATCTGAATCCGGGCAACGGCGCGACGGTCGGCACGACGCCGAGTGCGATCTCCGGCAACACCGACACCGACGCCGCGCGCGTCGAGATCGTCGGCTCCCCGCTCGCCGCGACGCCGAACGCGGACGGCTCGTTCACCATCGCCGCCGTGCCGTTCGCGGACGGCGTGAACCGCTTCACGCTGAAGGCGACCGACAGGGCAGGGAACAGCTCGGAGACCGCCTACGCCGTCACCGTGCACACCACGACGCCGGTTGTGTCGATCACCGAGGGGGGCTCGGTGCTCGTCGGCGGGACTCTCTTCAATCGGGCCGTCACTCCGGAGATCAAGTCGAGCGACTCGGCCGCCACCATCGCCGCGACGCTGAACGGTTCGCCGTTCGTCAGCGGCACGACCGTCACCGCCGACGGCAACTACTCGCTCGGCGCCACCGCGACCGACGCCCAGAACCACGTCGGCCACGCCGACACGACGTTCGTCATCGACCGCACGCCGCCGGTGGTGAAGATCACCTCGCCGGTCGCCGGGATCGTCACTAGCGATCACGTTGAAGTGCGCGGCACCGCGGGCGACGCGGTCAGCGCGGCCGTGAACGGCATCGCCGTCACGCTCGCCGCCGACGGCTCGTTCGTCCTCCCGTCGCTCCCGCTCGACTTCGGCGCCACGACGCCGATCATCGCCACGGCCCGCGATCGCGCCGGCAACACCGGCCGCGATGAAGTCGATGTCACACCCGCCGACTCGCGTCCCGGCATCGTCCTGACCTATCCCCCCGACCACTCGCTCACGAACCGCCCGGCGACCGAAGTCCTCGGGCGCACGCTCTCCACCCCACCCGACGGTGTGGTCACCATCGGTACGACTTCCGTCCCCGTCGATCCGAGCGGCGCGTTCCGCCTCAGCGGCTACACGCTCATCGAGGGCGACAACACCATCACCGCGTCGGTCAAGAACCGGAACGGCTCGACCAACAGCGCGACCGTGCACGTCACCGGCGACTTCACGCCGCCGTCGCTCACGATCCTCGAGTCGGGCCAGCCGCTCGTCGACGACGCCCGCTTCGCGACGCAGGCCGTGCTCACGCTCACCGCCGCCGACAGCGGGAGCGGCGGCGTCACGACCGAGCTGACCGTCGACGGCGCGAAGGTCACCACGCTGCCGGTCACGGTCACGCTCAACGGCGGCCACTCCGCCTCGGCCACCGCGCGCGATGCGGCGGGGAACGAGTCGCACGCCGACCGCACCTTCTTCATCGGCACGTCGACCGGCACAGTCGGTTGCGCGCTCAGCGACTTCGATCCGAAGGACGGCTCGATCGTCCTCAGCTCCACCGCCACGCTCGTCGGACGCTCCGGCGGCGCGATCGGCGTGAAAGTCAACGGCGTCGCGGCCGCGGTCGCCGACGGCTCCTTCCGCGCCACGGTCGAGCTCCCGAACGAAGGAGCGAACATCGTCACCATCGCCTGCACCGACGGCAGCGGCAATCCGACCGGCACGCCGGTCACGATTACCCTCAACCGGATCACCGGAGATCCGTCGATCAGCATCGACACCCCTGCGGAAGGATTCGCAACCGGCAGCGACACGATCGCCGTCACCGGCACCGTCGGACCGGGCGTCATCGGCGCCGACGTCAACGGCGCCACCGCGACGATCACCGGCAACGACGTCAGCGTCTCCCGTCCCTTCATCGTCGCGAACCTCCGTCTCGCCGCGGGCCTCAACGTCCTCGCCGCGCACGGCAAGAACGGCGCGGGCCGCATCGCCACCGCATCGCGCCGCGTCTTCCTGCTCAAAGAGCTGCCCATCATCTCGGTCAGCTCGCCGCTCTCTGGCATCTCCACCGGCAGCGCATCGGTCACGGTCAGCGGCACCTGGACGAACCTCGATCCGGCCACGATCGTCATCACCAATCTCGCCAGCGGCCTCACCGTGCCGAGCCCCGGCATCGCCACCAGCGACACGACCGGCACCTTCAACGCGAGCAGCGTGGCACTGATCCCGGGCGAGCAGACGCTCAAGGTCTCGGGCCGCGACAAGCTCAATCGCGAGGCGACGGAAAGCGTCACGATCAAGCTGATCGCCGGCACGCCGAGCGTCTCCATCACGCAGCCGCTCGATCACTCCTACTTCGGTCCGTCGGCTGGTACCACGTTCGCCGTCAGCGGCTCGTTCCAGGGCGCGGCCGGCTCGACGGTCGACGTCAACGGCTCCGCCGCGACGCTCAGCGGCGCGACCTACAGCGCGAACGTGCCGTTCGCCACCGGCGCCGGCGGCCTCACCCCGGTCGTCGCGCGCGTGACCGAGCCGGGCGGCGCGAGCGGCGTCGCGGCCATCGTCGTGACGAAGCTCTCCGCCGCGCCGAAGGTCATCGAATCGTTCCCTGCGCCGAACGCGGTGGAAGTCGATCCAGGCGCGCTGCTGCTCGTCCTCTTCTCCGCGCCGATGGATCGCGCATCGCTGGCAGGCGGCGCGTTCCGTCTCGAAGACGCGAGCGGCGCCACGGTCAGCGGCACGCTCTTCCTCGAAAAGGACGTCGTCACGTTCGCTCCCGCCGCGCTTCTCACGCGCGGCTCGCACTACACGATCCGCGTCACCGTCGCGGCGAAGGACGTCGCGGCCACCGCGCTCGAGAGCGAGTACGTCGCCGGCTTCACCGTCGGCACCAGCGCGCCGTCCACGCCGCCGAGCGTCACGCCGGTCGCCGCCGCGTTCTGCGGGCAGATCGTCACGATCAAGGGCACCGCTCCGGCCGGCTCGCGCGTGCAGGCCGAGTCGGGCTCCATCACGATTCCCGGCACTGCCGACGCGCAGGGGAACTTCACCATCAGCTATCCGCTCAGCGGACAGTCGGGCTACGCCACCGTGCGCGTCCGCATCGTTGGCTCCGACGGCAGCCTCTCGCCGGCCGCCGAGCTGACGTTCCGCGTCGATTGCGTCGGACCGCAGGTGCTGAACGCGACCTACGAGCGGACCGGCGCGAACCGGATCGCCATCGTCTTCTCCGAGTCGATCGATCCCGCCAGCGCAACCGTCGCCGCGGACGGCGCGATCTACATGACGTTGAGCGACGGCCGCATCGTCGGCGGCACCGCGTCGGTCAGCGGATCGACGGTCACTGTCGCGCCGGCCGAAGATCTGTCGGCGAAGAGCTTCACTCTCAATGTGACCACGGTCGTGCGCGACACGATCGGCAACAGGCTCACCGCGCCGTACACCCAGAACTTCTCGATCAGCAACGAACAGCCGCCAGCAGGCGACGGCACCGGCTTCATCTCCGGCGAGGTCTACGACGCCACCACCGGCCGCCCGCTCCCGGGAGCCGCGATCACGATCGAAGTCCCGGCCACGGCCTTCGCCAAAACAGCAACTCAATCACTCAAGAGCTCAACCACTCAATCACTCAAACCGTCGACCCTCTCGGTATCAACGAACACCGACGGCCGCGGCCGCTACCTGGTAAGACTCCCCGAAGGCGCGCACACCATCCGCGCCACGATGAACGGCTACACCAGCGTCTGGCGGCAGATCATCGTCGCCGCGGGCGCCGGCGTCATCCCGATCGACGTCCGACTGACGAAGGTCGGAGACACCAAGACCTCCACCGGCGCCGCGCTCACGCTGACGCACGGCGGTGAGACGACGATCACGCGCAAAGTGACGTTGAGCATTCCGGGTGGAGTGGTGGCGAGCGGCAAGTCCGTCTCGCTCACCGCGGTCGGCGGACAGGCCCTCACCGGACTCCTGCCGCTCGGCTGGTCGCCGGTCTCCTCGGCCGAAGTCGTCGCCGAATCGCTCACCAGCGCGCAACTGATCTTCACCGTTCCCGCGTCCGAAGTCTCGGCCGCGGCGCAGAACCTGAGCGCCGTCCGCTACGACGAGCTGCGCGACACCTGGCAGGTCCTCACGCCGGTCGTCAACGTCGCCTCCGACGGCACCGCGAGCGTCGCCATCAACGCACCGGGTGCCTACGCGCTCGTCTATCCCGACAAGGCGCCCGGTCTTGCGCAGCCCGCGCTCGCCGCGGCCGGCGCGCCGCTGGCCGGCGTCGCCGCGCCCGCGACCGACACGCCGCTCACCTCGCGCAGCTTCCACCTCGATCCGTCGGTCGTGCTGCCGAACGGCCGCACCGTCGCCACGCTCAACATCGAAGGACTCGGCGGCGCGACCTTCCCCAGCGGCACCGCCGTTCAGGCCTACATCGATGAAGAGCTGAAGCTCGCCGACGGCTCGACGCTGCTCGATCCGCCGTTCGCCACCGACCTCCTGCTCTATCGCTCGCTCAACGGCGAGACCGGCGTCTCCGACTTCCATCTCGCGCCGAGCCCGCGCGCCGCGCAGGTCATTCTCGAAGTCGGCTTCGATCACATCCGCGTCGTTCCGTATCCGGGACGTCTCGACCGCGGCACGCTGGTCGGCGCCGAAGGCGGACGGGTGCCGGCGGATGACAAGGTGGCCATCGAGTTGCCGACCGGCGCCACGCCGGAGCCGCTGCGCGCCACCGCCTCGTCGCTCACGCAGGCTGATCTCGATGCCGTCGGTTCGATCGCGGGCTTCCACATCCTCGGCGGCTTCAACGTCTCGCTGCAGCGCGCCACCCAGCCTCCGCCGCAGGACCTCGACGGCGACGGCAAGCCGGACGCCGTTCCGCCGGTCGAGCTCTTCAAGGCCGCGCGCGCGACGTTCACGGTCGACGGCTCGAAGCTCCCGTCGCCTACGTCATCGCTGATCCTCGTCGAGCTGCTCGATGCCACGCCGTACGGAAAGATGGTCCGGCTCGCCGCGCAGATGATGCCGATCGATCCGGTGAACGCCGGCTCCACGGCTCGCTTTACGACCCGCAACATCGATCGCTCGCTGCTCCCGGTCGACGGCGTGATTCGCGAGGGGAGGTATCTCCTCCTCGCCGCCGACGCGCCGATCGCCTATGCAACCGGATCTGTGCACCTCGGCATCGGTGGCTCGCTCCTCGCGAACGCCCGCGTCAGCGCGAATGCGCTCGGCGTCGCCGACCTCACGCGCGTCACCGGCATCTACAACGTCCCGGTCGTCGCCGCGCCCGCCGCGCCCTTCACGCTCACCCCGCGCCACGTCGCCACCGGCGACGGCGCTTCGTACACGCACGGCTCTTCGGCAGTTGCCGAGTCGGTCAACAAGATCGATCTCAACCTCGTCCCGCAGCCGCCGGCTCTCACCGCGGTCACCGTCTTCGGCGCCGACGCCTCGCAGCTCGCGCTCTCCGAGTCGACCATCACGCCGAATGTCGCGCTCACGACCAACGTGCGCGCCGCGTTCTCGCCCGCCATCGACGCCACGTCCGTCGAAGACACTTCGATCATCGTCGTCGATGCCATCAGCGGCGCTACCGTCGACGGCAAGGCCACCGGCGACGCCACGGGCGTCACCTGGTCGATTACGCCGGGCCAGCGCCTGAAGAACAACAACCGCTACTCCGTCACCATCTCGCCGCTCATCCGCGGCACCAACGGCGCGTCGCTCGGGAAGAGCGTCACGTACAGCTTCAACACCGTGGTGCAGGTCTCGAGCACCGACGTCCACGCCGACCGCATCGGCATCACCATCCCCGACGCGAACGGCGTCTCGCGCGTCTTCGGCATCGCCGGCGCACTTCCGGCCGGATGGCAGGCCGTCACGGTCCGCCGCAACATCGACTTCATCACCCGCTACCAGGCCACCGCGTCCGCCGACGGCAGCTTCTCCTTCACCATCGGCAACGGCGGCGATGCGGTCGATAAGGTCAAGATCTCCGACCTCATCGACCTGCAGGTCATCAACAGCGCGGGCAATATCGCCGCGATCATTCCGCTCACGCCGTTCGTCACCGAGGACCATCGCGGATTCGTGGCCCCGTCGAACATCGACGTGAAGTTCACCAGCGCCGACGGCATCGCGGTCTCCATTGCGGCCGGAACGTTCGACCAGCCGACGATCGTCAACGTCGTCGCCACCACGCAGTCCGCCGTGGCCGACGTGCCGCACCTCGACCAGGACGTCGAGTACGCCACCAGCGTCCGCCTCGACTTCGACGGCATCGCGCACAAGCCGATGGAAGTCGAGCTTCCGGTGCCCGCCGGCTTCGACACCAACGGCAAGAACTTCATCCTCGGCTACCGCGGGAACTCCATCCGCGGACCGCGCGTCATGGCCGTCGACACGCTGCGCATCGTCGACGGGAAATTCAGCACCACGCTCGATCCGACGCAAAACCTGCGCGTCTCGGTCCTGAGCAACGGCGCCCGCACCGGCTCGCAGCAGGTGCTCACCGGCAAGGACCTCAAGAACTACCTCATGCGCGTACAGCGCAGCGGCATCTACGCCGTCGTCGACATCCGCGTGCCGGTCGGCGGGGGAGTCGGCTGGGCCGTGATGGACGGTCTGCAGGCCGGCTACGACCTCTTCTGGGACACGCTCGCATCGTTCTACGCCGCCGACTTCTACCTCTTCGAAGGCCACGGCCGCGTCGTCGTGCCGGTCATTACCGGCAAGCCGTTCACCGTCGTCGGCGTCGACTCGAGCACGGGATTGCAGGGCTTCTCGAAAGTCTACGACCCGATCCCGGTCGGCGATCCGAACGTAGCCGTGACGATTGCGTCGCCGCTACAGAACACCGGTGGTCCTTATCCGATCTTCGCCATTCCGTTCCGCACGGAACTGCTCGAGCTCAACGCCGCCGGAATCGACATCGACGCCATTCGCAACTTCAAGGTGAAGCTCGACAACGACCAGGTCACGGTGCGGCCGGGAAGCGATCCCCTTCCGACCGACACGAAGGTCACGCTCCTCGACATCTCGAACGGCGGCTACGCCACCGGTACCGCCGGTCAGACGCTGACGCTCGCCGCGAAGCTCGGCCATCGCATCGTGCTGCTCATCGAGCAGAAAGAGGTCGATCCGTCTTCGGTCCTCACGCTGACGTTCAACGAGCCGATCTACGTGACCGGCAACGACGAGGACGCGATCAGCGCGTTCCTCCAGACGCAGCTCAAGCTCGAGAACGCTGATGAACCGCCCACCGGTACCACCGGCAATCCGACCTACAGCGACATCACGAGTCAGGGACACTACACGCTCGATTCGGGCGGACGCCGCCTCAAGATCGAGCTGCCGTCGTCGCTGAAGCGCGAGGCGATCTACCGCCTCACTCTCAAGAAGGACATCGCGGATCGCTCCGGCAGCGGCGGCGCGCCCGGCATGAAGCTCGGTCAGGGAGCCGAGAATCAGAACGGGACGCTTGTGGCAGTGGGTGGCGGCAACGATCTCGAGCTGCTGTTCCACGTCCGCAAGCCTGGCGGGAAGCTCGCCACCTTCGACATCGCCTCCGGATTCGTGCGCGATATCGCACTGAACGGCAACGTCCTCCTGGTCACCTCCTCGTCAGGCAGCGACGGCACCGGCGCCGCGCTCATGGCGTACGACGTCGCCGATCCCGCTTCCCTCAACACCGCGAGCGGCGGCACGGCGCCGGTTCCGCTGGCGAAGGTCACCACCACGACGAACTCCAGCTTCTGGGCGGTGGCCAGCGATCCACACGGCCGCGTCTACGTCACGGAGCAGGGACCGGTCCTGGGCTCGCTCCGCAGCTATCGTCTCGAAGATCTCGTCGCCGCGAACGGGCTCACCGTTCCGCAGAAGAGCGGCGCGGTCACGAACTGGGCCCTCGGCTACAGCTCGTCGATCGGCCTGCTCAGCAACACGATCCTCTCCGACAGACCGGAGTCGATTCCGCGCAAGCTGCAGATCCTTCTCCAGGATGACGACAAGGTTTACAACGGCCGCGATGCGTTCAAGAACGCCACCGGCGCAACCGAAGCGACCATCAACGGCAGCGACGTCAAGAAGTACAGCCTCAGCGTTCCGTTCGATTCGAACAACCCGTACCTGATGCAGCGCGTCACGGTCGAGAACCTCACGCTCGACATGCGGTGGTCGGCCGACGCCAGCCCGTCGGGCCCGGCGTCGATCCAGAACATCATCGCGCTGCCGACCGACCGCATCAAAGTCTCGAAGAACCAGCGGACGTACGGCGTCATCTCGCACATGGGTTACGGCGTCGGGGTCTACGACCTCAACGCCATGGAGTCGAACGACGCGCCGAATCGCCCGTCGACCTACAAGGCCCTGCAGGAGCAGATCGTCCTCTCGCCCGGCAAGAACGACGACGCCTGCTTCCAGCCGAACACCACCACGCCGAAGCCGCCCGATTACGCAATTCAGGAGATCTACCTCAGCGCAGAGGCGGCGATCCGGACCGACGCATCGGCGCCGAACGAGATCCGCGTCTACGCCCCCGATCCGTATCGCGGTCTGCTCGACATGCGCTTCACGCCCGACAAGGTGCAGAACAACCCCGACGCGGCCATTACGCCGACTGAATGCCAGACGCGCGCGCCGATCGGGCTGATCCTGCGGGCCACCGATCCGTCCGCGAATCATCCGCGCGTCCAGGCGCTGATGAATGCCTTCCAGTCGCAGGCGGGACGCAGTCCCTTCATCCACTTCATCTCCGTCAGCCCCTACAGCTGGCGCCGCGAAGCTCAGGACAACGCCAAGGGTGTCCGCGGCTCGACGCCGAACGCCGCGGTCTCGCGCGATTACCTCCTCCTCGCCGGCGGTGACCTCGGCGTGATCGTCGTCGAAGTCGGCGGCAGCCCCGCGCCGAACCTTCCGTCGTATCCGCCCTACTGGCCGCTCAAGAACGAGCATGTCGCCGACGTGATCTGGGTGCCGGGCGGCGCCGTGGCGGTACGCACGATTCCGCGCACGAACCTGGCGGTCATCGTCGACCGCAGCGGTCGCGTCCTGCTCGCCGATCTCTCGCGTCTCGACGAGCGCTTCGACGCCAACGGCAATCCGATCCCCGGCACGCCGCTCTTCGCCACCGTGGCGAAGTGCCTCTCGCTCCCGACCACCGATCCCGACGGCGTCGGCGCGTACGACCCGCGCATCATCTGGAAGTCGGAGAAGGGCATCATCGCCGGCTCGCTCCCGCCGGTCGTCGACGGCGACACCGGCATGCTCTACGCCGGCGAGCTGCTGCGCAAAGCCTTGAAGGTCGTCGCCGCACTCGATCCTCAGATTCAGATGAAGGTCGACATCGGCGAGGAGACCGGACTGAGCGCCGTCGGCGGCGTCGTGCCTCTCGGCATCGCCCCTCCGAAGAGCATCACCGACAAGATCGATGCGCTCCCCGCATGCACCAGCGGCGGCACCGCACGCTGCAAGGAAAACGCGTCGCTCGGCGCCTTCCGCCTCGAGCTCACGCTGCCGGGCGGCATGGTCGACGCGCTGACGCAATCGAACCAGCAGCTCCAGCTCGCGGTCGAGAGCGAGCGGGTCTTCAACGCCGTCTCCGAACAGACCCCCGACGGCTTCCCGCGCTCGCACCTCCGCCGCTTCAAGCGCGACGGCAGCGCCGAAGATCCGGTGCGTGTGGCGACGAACTTCAAGATGCAGCGCGTCGTCCCGAACGATCCCGCGCTCGAGAAGGCCCTCCGCCGTCAGCGCGGCTTCAACAAGTTCATCTCCCCCTGGATCGTCGCCCTCGACGATCCGCGCGCCAGCTCGCAATACAACTGGAACGGCGCGACCGCCGATCAGAAGAAGGATGCCGGCTGCGAATACTGCTCGCGTCCGCAATACCTCGACGGCAAGACCGAAGCGGATGGCGTCTACGAGCTCTGGACCAACGGCCGCCTCATCGCCGTCCGCCCCGAGTTCATCTCCAGCAGCGGCGGGTCGACGACCCCCGACAGCATCTTCGCCAACACCCCTTACGAATACCTCGGCAAGGAAGACCGCCTCGTCACGCGCTTCGCGACGATCATCGCGGACACGGTCAGGCCGACCGAGGCATTAGTGGCGGGACAGAGTCCGGCGATGGCCGGCGGCTCGCTCCTGGAGAACGTCTACCTCCACTCGGGTGAAGTCGAAACGAGCCACGAGGATCTGAATGCCGGCGGTCGTGCGGGATTCGATGTCGCATTCGATCGCAACTATCACTCGCGCACGATGGGCGGCACGTTCATCGGACAGGGATGGGAGGCGTCGATGTTCCGCCGCCTCCGCGCGTTGCCGAACGGCGACGTCGAGTTCCGCGACGGCGGCGACGTCTGGCGCTTCAAGTCCAACACGAACAACGGTGGATACGATTCGCCGAAGGGTCTCTTCCTCCGCCTGGCCCGCAACGGTTCCGGATGGACGATCACCGATCAGAAGTGGCGGGTCACCGCATTCGACGAGCTCGGGCGACTCTCGTTCGAGACCGACGAATTCGCGAATCCCGCTCAAGTCGCAGCGGGAACCGGCAAGGGCAACGTCGTCCGATATCTCTACGACGATACCGGACGTCTTCGCCAGGTGCTCGATCCGGTGCAGCGCTCCTCGGAGCTGACGTACTGGAAGGACTCCGAGGCCAATCAGACCGGTGCGTACGCAGGTCTCCTGAAAGAGATCAAGGATTGGCGCGACCGGAAGATCGATTTCGAATACGACAGCGCAACGTCGACGCTGAAGAGCGTCAAGCTCCCCGAGGTCGCGAACACCGACAACGTACGGCCGGAAATCAAGTACGCCTACAAGCAGGGCGCGAGCAACTACAACGACAAGGTCGAGCTCTCCGGCGACCTCGAGACCATCACCGATCCGGCCGCGACTCAATTCCGGGTCAAGTTCGAGTACGGAACGAGTGGTCTCGAGCGCGACCGCCTCAAGACCGAGACGTGGGGAACGAACGAGACCGCCACCTTCACCTACAACAGCGCCACAGATGTCGAGACGAAAGACGCTCTCGGCCAGACGCGCAAGTACACGCTCAGCGAGCAGGCCAAGGACTACTTCAAGGACCGCGCGCACATCAAGAAGATCGTGGAGACGCAGGTCCCGACCAGCACGACACCGTTTGGTGAGTTGCCGTCGACCTTCTCCGCATCCATTCCGGCCACCGCCCCGGTCGACCGCACGTTCGACTTCGACGAGTACGACGACGAAGGTCTGCTCAAGGCTTTCAGGCTGGAGGGCGTCCGATCCGTCTCCCAGGGGTACAAGAACGTGCAGCCCGAGGCACCGGGATTCGTGCTCGAGAAGACGACCATCACGCCGCTGGCGGGACCGGCCGATCCGATCGAACGGACGCTCGGGTATCAGAGCGGCGGCAATGCCTCGACGTTCCTGCAGTCGGTGACCGCGAAGTCGGGAGCCAATGCCGCGCTGGCCATCGACGCGCCCGAGACGCACCAGGGCACCACGACCGTCACCGCCACCAACAACCAGATCCAATCGACCGTCGAGGTCAACGACTTCGGCCAGGTGAAGGAGGTCAAGGGTGCCAACGGCACCGACTCCACTGGCGCCGGCGCCGATACGTCCATCGACTATCACCCGGCTGATTCCGCCGACAAATTCAAGCGCTCGCTGCCGAAATCGATCAACCAGGGCAGCGGCGTCACCACGGCGATCGACTACCCGACCCAGGATCAGACCAAGGAGACCGACGCACGCAACGTCGTCACCCTCACCGACTACGACACCTGGGGACGGACGATCCACACCAATACGACCGACGGCGGCGGCACGCTCGTCATCGATGAGCGCACCGAGTACGACGCGGCAGGACACGTCAAGAAACGGATCCAGAAGCAGAAAAATACCGACGTCACGACCACCTATGGCTACGACATCATGGGCCGGCGGACCTCGGCGACGACCGACAACATCGCCACGGTCGGCAGCGTCACCACCGGCACGGTCTACGACATCGCGAACCACACCATCACGATCAATCACCCGGGCGGTTCGGCGACTACGACCACGCTCGACTCGCTCGGCCGGACCGTTCATGCCCAGACCACGACCGGCGCCAGTCCGATCGATGACTACTTCGCCTACGATCTCGCCGGCAATCGCGTCTTCCAGACCGATCTGCTGACGGCCACCGCCACGGCCTACGACGCGCACAACCGTGCCGTGCAATCGATGTATCCCGACGGCACCAAATCGAAGACCGATTTCGACGCCTGGGGACATGAGACCAAGCTCGAGGAGAAGGACGCCGCGGGGGCGGTCACCGGCCAGTCGACGTACGACTACGAGGCAGGAGGCAAGCTCAAATCGCAGAACACGAAGGTCGACGGCAGCCGCACCCGCACCATGAATTTCGCGTGGGACGGCGGCGGGCGTACGACCGGCGCGAGCGAAACCGGGCGCGCCGCTCACGCCAAGTTCGACACCGCAGGACGGCTCGTCACGCGGCAGGTCGGAGCCGGCGACGTCACGAACGTCAATACGGTCTTCGAAAAAACGGAAGTCACGGGCAACACCGGAGCGCTGCCGCAGTCGCTGACGAAGAGCGAGAAGAGCGGCGGCAGCTACGGGATCTCTCTCGAGTACAACACCGCTGGCGACGTCACCTCGAACAAGCTCGGCAACCTGGAATGGAAGCAGGAGCTCGACCAGGCCGGCAACACGACGTCGATGAAGCTGCCGAACCGTCCGGCCACGACCTACAACTTCGACTCGCGTGGCGCGATCAAGTCGCGGACGCTTCCCGGCGGCGCCGAGCACAAGTACGACTACCACGCCAGCGGTGCCCCGACGAACTACACCGATCCGTCCAGCGAGGTCACGCAGACCGACACCGATCTTCTCGGCCGTCCGACCAAGCGCACGTACGTGGATGGAACGAAAGAGATCGTCGTGTGGGAAGGGCGGCGGCTCCACTCGATCACCGACCGCCAGGGCCGCTATCAGCAGTTCGTCTACAACGATAAGGGCCAGCTCACGGAGATCGACGGCCCGGGCAACGTCGCTCTCGAGAAGATCGCGTACGACGACGCCGGCCACATCACGAAGCGGACCACCGACGACGCCGTGATCGAGTTCAGCGACTTCGATCTCGACGGCAATCCGCACAAGAGCATGCAGTCGCGTTATGCCGGCGGCACGCTCATCGATCAATACGCTCAGGAGCACGAGTGGGACGAGCACGGCGACCGCTTCAAATGGACGATGCCGTCGTACGCGGCGCTCAGCCCCGGCTCGCGTTGGACCGCGTCGGTGAAGCAGGACCGCGACGCGATGCGGAACGTCATCCACATCGAGAAGACGCCGTTCGGAGGATCCGCCTCGACGCTCCTCGACGCCGATTACCGCAACGCCGGACGTCCCGACCTCCGCACCATCACCACCGCGGCCGGCACATCCATCGTTCGCAAGTACGACTACGACGGCAATTCGCTGCCCAGTCACATGGACGTGAAGGCTAATGGCCTGACCGTCGCCGGATCCGACGTCAAGTACGACGGCGTACAGAAGCAGAGGGCAGATCTCCTCGGCGTCTCGGGCGGCAAGCGCGCGAACACCTGGGGCTACGACGACCGTAGCCGTCTGAAGACTTCGACCTTCGCCCGCGAGCAGGGTGCGGCGCCATTCACCGACGACATGACTGTCGCCGATTTCCGCTCCAGTCTCGAGCGCCCGCAGACGTCGCCAGGCGACCCGCCGACCATCAACTTCACCGAGGGGCCGGGCCACAAGATCACCGGGATCGTCCGAGGAACTTCCAGCGAGACCGTCACCTTCAACGGCGGCGAGCGTTCGGGCGACGGCCGGTATGCATACGCCTACGACGGACTCGGACGTCTGTCGCTCGTCACCGAGAAGCCGGTGTCGATCGGCAGCATCCGCCGCTTCCACTACTACTACGACGGCAATGGCCGCATGGTGGGACGCCGGGCGGAGTACGCGCCCGTTTCCACCGCGGGAACGATGCCGCTGCCGGCAGACTGGAAGCTCGAGGACCGGCCGGAATTCCTTTCCGCCGATACGTTGCCTGCCGACACGACGTTCGTCTGGGATCCGGTCAGCGACAACCTGGTCGCCGTCTTCAAGGCCGGATCGAGTCAGACTCCCAACATCGATGACAACGGCGGTCTGCTCCGCCAGTACATCCACGGCGGAAAGAAGTACGACGACCCCATCGAGGTCACTTCATACGACATCACCTCGTCTCTGAACGTCGGTCACTACTATCCGATCTACGACGAGGCCGGCTCCGCCTCGCTGCAGGTCATCCTCAATGAAACCGGTCAGATCGTCGGCCGCAACGTGCCGGGCGGTCCTTACAACGAAGACGAGTCGATCCTGCTCGCCGCCGCCGTGGACAAGATCGGCGTCCACGCGAAGAAAGACGCGCAGGGGAATGTCGACACCGTCGAGGTCACGTTGCGGACGACGGAGCAGATCGCCGGCACATCGCTCGGCACCGGCGTGCGTCTGGCCGTCGTCGATGCGAACGGGAAGCTGATCCGCGTGGCGTCGAACGCACCGAGGCTGGCCGACGAGTTCGACGCCCGCTGGACGCTCACCGCGTCCGAGTGGACGGCGCTCGTCGACACGACGCCGGTCACGGTCGGCGGGGCGACGCTCACGCCGCAGGCGCTCTCGGTGGCGGCGACCGCCAGCCTCCGCGCCGCCGCGTGGAACGCGAATCTGCCCGTCATGCCGGCACCTGCCTGGGCCACTGCCAGCCAGCCGGTCTATACGAGCGGAAGCCTGCCGGTCGAAGTACGCGACTCGCTCGCCAACCTTTCTCAGTGGCTGGCCTCGATAGGGTCGAGCGACGAGAAGACCGAAACGCTCTACGAGGTCCCCAGTCTCCTCGCCATCGGCGCGCCGCGCGTGTTCGGCGGCAGCAGCCAGACCCTCACCGGCGATCCGCAGCGCCTCATCCTCGTCGCCGGTTTCCACGCCCAGCCGTTCCAGGATCCGGCCACCGGTCTCAATTACGTCCGTGCCCGCTGGTTCGATTCGCAGACAGCGACGTGGCTCACACCCGATCCGTCCGGTTATCGCGACTCGGCCAACCTCTACGCCTACGCCGGCGGCGACCCAGTCAACTACGGCGATCCCCTCGGCGAAGCCCAACAACCGGAAGGTCTCACGTACACGATCGAAGGCTGGGTCAATGGCCAGCACATCGTCTACACCGGCTCGGGCAAATTGCCCACCCGCATCGAGGAAGTCCACGATTCGAAGTTGCTGAGAGAGATCTTCGGAACCGAAGACAAGAGCAAGGTCTCGCAGGAGATGTGGGACGAGTTCATCAAGCGGCGGTCGACACGGATTCGTCAGAGCACGACTGAGGCCGACCTCGCTCTCAGGAAAGAGGGCGTGAGCGAGAACCGCGCGGGAAATCGCGCGCGCCGCGCTCCCGAGGAGGTCGAGCGTGCGCGCATCTCGAAGGAGATCGAAGCGCATCCCGAGGCGGGAGTGAGGGAGGCCAACAGCATCAAGGCCTCCAGAAACCCGTCTGCGGCGATGGAGGAGTTGAACGTCAAGCCCGGCGAGTTCAAGGTCACGAAGCCGGGTCTCAAGGGTCTTGGCTATGTCGCCGGCGCGGTGGTCGATGTCTATCAGGCATACGACATGGCCAGGGATCTCCACATCGAGGAGCAAGGCATCAGGTCCGCCGCGATCAGGTTCCACGATGAAGGCGGCGAGTTCGAGATCTGGGACGACGGCATCATTCTCAACTGCTACTTCAAGCACTACTTCAGCGGGCCGAAGCAGGGCCAGAACGTCCGCATTTCGTGGAGTGAGAAGCGGGCGTTGCAGAAGAAGTATGAGGATGACAACGGATATCTCGACTGGAAGGGCGATTTCGTCCCCGGCAAGCTGCGCAAGGAGTTGCCGATCGTCTGTCCGACGTGCGCATAATGGCTGATGCATTTCGTGCTCGCTCTCTTCCTCGCGCTCGCCCCTTCACGGCCTCCCGTGAAGGGGTGCGCGTGGGAGCAGGTCTCTGATAAGAGGCTCGGCTTCGAGGCCTGGGTGCAACGCTGCGACTACGGCTCCCGGAAGATCGACTTCTTCATCAAAGGCCACTCGCTCTTCATCCGCTACTCGGACGGCGGCGCGCCCGATCCGGTGATCGACGTCCTCGACCTGCAGCCGGGCGAGACGGCGGAGGCGGGACTCAGACGCCTCTTCGCGGAGCGGACGGAGAAGTCGCTCGTGAAGAGCTGCAAGCTCGCTGCGTACCGCGAGGACCATCCACGCAAGGACGTGAAGCGCTACACGTTCGTGCCGAGGGTCCCGGCGAAGTCGAGCCCCGATGAAGTCGGCGATCCGCAGTGCGGCGAGTGGGGTGAAGCGCCCGACGGCATCCAGTACTTCGAGGTGCAGCCGGCGAGCGGCGCGCGCAAAGTGCTCTTCGTGCGAGTGGGCCAGGACGAGCCCCTCTTCGACGAGCAGACCCTCCACCTCTTCGCCCCGGGGAAGTGAGGAAATTTTCAGTGGTGGGAGAGGTTTAACTGCCCTTGACCGCGGGATTTAGAGGTTGTATCTTCCGCGTCCCCACCGGAATCCGGCGCATTCGTCTAGGGGTCCAGGACGCTGCCCTCTCACGGCAGTAACACGGGTTCGAATCCCGTATGCGCTACCAACCTTCCGCCGCTGATGCACCGCCCGGCACCCTGATCAAACCCGTTCCCACCGTCCGCCGTTCGTGCTCGAGCGGCGGGCGGCATCGAGGACCTTCTGCTGCGCGAGGCCGTCACGAAATGTGGCGGCCGGCGCGAGTGCGCTGCGATCGCCATCCTCGAGTGCGCGTTTGAATGCGCGCGCCAGCTCGATCGTGCCGCTGCCGAATGCGCCGCCCATCGAGTTGCCAGGAAGATTCGGCATTTCCTCGCCGGCGACTCGCGAATACGGCTCGCCGCGTTTCGCCATCAGCAACTCGGCGCCGATCAAGCGCATCGCGCCGGTCTCGCCGTGAATCGTGATCACTGCCTGTTCGTCGGGGCCTGATGCCGCAGCGTTCAGGGTCATGGCCGCCGTCGTCCCGTTCGACAACTTCAGATGCAGCGCCGCGAGATCGTCCGAGGTCACGGGGCGGCCGGAACGTTCCTCGACCATCGTCACGAGCATCGCCTGCACTTCCTCGATCTCGCCGGCGAGGTAGCGCATCGCGTCGGCGAAGTGCGATCCGACCGCGCCGAGGATGCCGCCGCCGCGATCGGCGTCACTCCACCAGTTCCATTCGCGCGAGCGGTCGCCGCGCGCCGGACTCGAGTAGCGCACCTCGATGTAGCGGACGCCGCCAAGCTCAGGCATCCGCTCGCGCGCCGCGCGCCAGGCGGGGAGGAAGCGGAGCTCGTGATCGATCAGCGCGATCAGCTCGGGATGCTTCTCCGCCGCTGCGACGAGCTCTTCCGCCTCTTTCGCGTTCAGCGCCGTCGGCTTCTCGCAGAGCACATGTTTGCCGCGTTCGAGGAACGCCGTCGAGATCTCGAGGTGCTCGGATGGGGGAGTGGTGATCGTCACCAGCTCGACGTCGCTGTCGAGCAGAGCTCGCCAGTCGTGACCCTTCACGTTGACGACCTCGAATCCCGCCTCGGTGAAGAGTGGTGTCTGAACGCGTGTGGCCCAGCCGCTGCCGATCGTGCCGATCTTTGTCATGTCGAGAGTTTATGGCAGGGATATTGCGCTTTGTCGGGTATGAATCAGCTCATTCCAGAACGACGTCAGCGAGTCCGCATCGTGACGTTGAAGAATTTCGGCATCGGATTGATCGGCGTTGCCGTTCTGCTGCTGGCCGCGAATCTCCTTTCCGAGTTCCGGAAACCGAGGCATGGCGACTACGGCGGGCTCTTCGGCAAGGAATTGCCGAAGACGGAGACGATTGCACCGCGCAAGGTCGAGATCGTGACCGAGGCGCCGGTCGAGGATCGGATTGGCTCTGATGCGCTGCTGATCGCGCCGGCGGCGCGTGAAGCGCAATACCTCGACGTCAAACCGATCGAGGCGCCGAAGCCGGTTGCCGCGCGCGCGCCTGTCGCGATCGCCGGCAGTCCGAGCGGTGTGACGGTGATCGCTCCGCCGCGGAGATTGTTGCGGGGCGGGTTCGGGCGATAGGCCGGCACGGCCGGCAGCGTTGCCTGGCCAGCCTCCTTCAGGCTAGTCGCCCGGCGCACGTTTTCTGCCGCGCGGACTCCTACCGATACAATCCCTCCAATGTCCGATTCGATCTCTTTTGGCACCGACGGGTGGCGTGCCGTCATCGCGGACGGCTTCACATTCGACAACGTGCGCAAAGTCGCGGCCGCGATCGCGGTCGCGGGGCGAGGCCTCGAGCCGCCGCCGGAGATCGATCGGAACACGCTGATCGTCGGCTTCGACCGGCGCTTTCTCTCGCGTGAATTCGCCGATGTCGTGGCCGAGGTGTTGCGCGGGGCGGGATACCGCGCCGTGTTGTCCGACCGGCCGGTGCCGTCGCAGTCGATCTCGTACACTGCTTTTCATCGCAAAGTACTTGGCGGCATCATGGTCACCGCCAGCCACAACCCCGCGAAGTACAACGGACTGAAATTCAAGGCCTGGTACGGCGGCTCGGCGTTGCCGGAGACCTACGCGCGCATCGTCGACTCCCTCGGAAAGCGGGAATTGCGCGATGGCGGCAGCGTCTCGCGGGAGAACATCGCCGACGATTACGTCGACGCCGTTCGCGCGCAGCTCGATGTGGCGAAGATCCGCGGCGCGCGCATCCTCCACGATCCGATCCACGGCGTCGCCTCGCAGCTTCCGGCGCAGATTCTCGGCGTCGACGTCGACACGATCCGCGGCGACGTGAATCCGTCGTTCGGCGGCGTGAATCCGGAACCGATCCCCGAGAACCTGATCGCGTCGCGCGACGTTATGCGTGGCGGCAAGTACGACCTCGCCATCTGCAACGACGGTGACGCCGATCGACTCGGCATCCTCGACGAGCATGGCGACTTCGTCTCGCCGCACAAGATCATCTCGCTCCTCGTTCTCTATCTCGTCCGTGAAAAGAAGATGGGCGGCGAGATCGTGAAGACCTTCTCCACGACCCGGCTCATCGAAAAAGTGGCCAAAGCCCTCGGCGCGACGCTGCACGAGACGCCGATCGGCTTCAAGTACGTCGCCGATCTGATGCTCACACGCGACGTGCTCGTCGGCGGCGAGGAGAGCGGCGGCATCGGCTTCGGACACTTTCTCCCCGAGCGCGACGGCATCCTCTCCGGCCTCGCCGTCGCGGAGTGCGTGGCGCATTTCGGCAAGCCGCTGTCGGAGATCGTGTCGCGGATGGAGGACGAGTTCGGCGTGCTGTACTACGACCGCCGCGATCTCCACCGGCCGATGGAGCAGTGCGCGCGACTCATCGAGCGCGTCCGGGCCGGCGAGCTCGACACCGCCTTCGGCCCCGGCTTCGCCACGCGCGAGGAGAAGGATGGCGTGAAGCTGAACTTCACCGACGGCGGCTGGATCCTGTTCCGCAAGTCGGGCACCGAGCCGATGATCCGCATCTACTGCGAGTCGCCCGATCAGGGGCGGGTGGGGGAGATGTTGGATAAGGCGGTCGCGGAGTTGGATCGGGGTTAGCTGTAATTGCGCGACCCCTCATCCGCCTTCGGCACCTTCTCCCCGCTCGCCGCGGGGAGAAGGGCAATAAATCTCGCGCAGCGCAAGCCTTGTCGTCCTTCTCCCCGCTCGGCGGGGAGAAGGTGCCGCAGGCGAATGAGGGGCGTTGCATCTACGCAAGTCGATCAATGCGACACGCGAAGCACCCATACGTCGGAAACCGCACGTGCAGAAACGCGACGTTGGGCGATTCGAAAAACTCCCGTGCAACCTGCATTGCACCTGCGGGAGAAGTCATCGCCGCATTCACGATGTCTTCATCCGCCGAGTACGCGCGGATGACGAACTGCTCGCGGAGATAGCCGTCGACCGGCAACACGTCGCGGCTCACGTCTTCGTCGCTCTCGTTGGCCAGCAGGTACACCGGTCCGTACTCCTTGAACGGTCCCGCGACGCCGAACGGCGTGAAGCTGGCGAGCAGCAGTTCTTCGCCCGGCCGCGCGCGGCGCAGGACATCGCGGCACGGTTCGCCCCCCTCGGCCGTGATGCGTCGGACCGGCTGGCCCTGATCGTCCGTCTGACGGGAGCGTATGCGTTCGAGAAATTCGGCCGGTAGTGGTGGAATCCAGATCGTCATTCGAGCCTCCGAAGGTAAGAACACCGCTCAGGGCCTCTCCGTTCGGAGAAGGTGATTTTTGTTACGATTCAACCGTGTCCACACCTGAAAAAACTCAAGACACCCGCACGCAGTTCACGCGGGAGAGCATCATCGACGACTACCGCGTGGCGTACCGCAGCCGGCAGGCGAGCCTGATCGGCCGCAAGGAAGTGCTGACCGGCAAGGCGAAGTTCGGCATCTTCGGAGACGGCAAGGAAGTGGCGCAGCTCGCCTTCGCCCGCGCCTTCCGCAACGGCGACTTCCGCTCCGGTTACTACCGCGATCAGACGTTCATGCTCGCCACCGGCGCGGCGACGCTCGACGAGTTCTTCGCGCAGCTCTACGCCGATGCCGACGTCACGCACGATCCGTGGTCGGGCGGACGCTCGATGAACGCGCATTTCGCGACGCGCTCCCTCAATCCCGACGGCAGCTGGAAGGACCTCAGCTCGATGCCGAACTCCTCGGCCGACGTCTCGCCGACCGGCTCGCAGATGCCGCGCCTCGTCGGACTGGCGTGGGCCTCGCGGCTCTATCGCGACATCCCGGAACTGAAGGACCTGCTGCAGTTCTCGCACAACGGCGACGAGATCGCATGGGGCACGATCGGCAACGCCAGCTGCGCGGAAGGGATGTTCTGGGAGTCGATCAACGCCGCCGGCGTGCTCGCCGTCCCGATGATCGTCTCGATCTGGGATGACGGCTACGGTATCTCCGTCCCGAACGACTTCCAGATCACGAAGGGAAATCTCTCCGAGCTGCTGAAGGGATTCCAGCGCGAGCCGCGGCAGAAGGCCGGCTACGACATCTACACCGTCAAGGCCTGGGACTATCCGGCGCTTTGCGAGACGTATCTGGCGGCGGCGTCGATCGTCCGGATGGAGCACGTGCCGGCGATCATTCACTGCATCGAGGTCACGCAGCCGCAGGGACATTCGACCTCCGGCTCGCACGAGCGCTACAAGTCGAAGGAACGGCTGGAGTGGGAGATCGAGTTCGACTGCATCCGCAAGATGCGCGAGTGGATGATCGGGCAGGGGATCTCGACGAGCGAAGAGCTCGATCAATTCGAGCGCGAAGATCTGCAGGCCGTGCGCGACGCGCAGCGGCGGGCCTGGAACGCGTATCGCGCACCGATCGACGAAGAGGTGAAGACTGCGCTCGGTTTCATCGAGCAGATCGCCGGAACGTCGTCACCGATTTACAACGAGCTGCAGCGGACGCAGGCGCCGTTTCGGCGGGATGCGATGCGGGCGGTGTCGCAGGCTTTGATCGAAGCACGTGTAGGACAGGCGCCCTCGCCTGTCCATGATGGAGCCGCGACCTGGCTCCGCGCGAAGCAGGCGGAGGGCGACGTCCGCTACGACGAGCACCTGTACAGCGAAGGTGCCGAGGCGGCGATGCGCGTGCCCGAAGTCCCGGCCGAATATGCGGATGACGCGCAGGTCCTCAACGGCTTCGAGATCATCAACCAGTGCTTCGACCGCGCACTGCTGCGCGATCCGCGCATCATCATCTTCGGCGAGGACGTCGGGAAGCTCGGCGACGTCAACCAGGGCTGCGCCGGACTGCAGGAAAAGTACGGCCTGCAGCGCGTCAGCGACACCGGCATCCGCGAGACGACGATCGTCGGCCAGGCCATCGGCGCCGCGTTGCGCGGACTGCGGCCCATCGCGGAGATCCAGTACCTCGACTACGTTCTCTACGCGTTGCAGATCATGTCCGACGACCTGGCCACGGTCCGCTGGCGTTCCGCGGGCGGGCAGAAGTGTCCGGTCATCATCCGGACGCGCGGCCATCGTCTCGAAGGGATCTGGCACTCCGGCTCGCCGATGAGCGGCATCCTCAGTCTCGTGCGCGGCATGTACCTCTGCGTTCCGCGCAACATGACGCAGGCGGCCGGCTTCTACAACACGCTGCTGCAGGGCGACGATCCGGCCATGGTCATCGAAGTGCTCAACGGCTATCGGACGAAGGAAAAGCTTCCCGCGAACATCGATCGCTTCACGCTGCCGCTGGGGGTGCCCGAGGTCGTGCGGGCGGGGAAGGGTGTGACGCTCGTTTCGTATGGCGCGACGCTGCGCATCGTGCTCGAGGCGGCGGAGCTGCTGGCGACCGCCGGCATCGACGCGGAAGTCATCGACGTCCAGACGCTGCTGCCGTTCGATCTTCGGGGCGTGATCGTCGAGTCGCTGAAGAAGACGAGCCGGGTGGCGTTCATCGACGAAGACGTCCCGGGCGGCGCGACCGCCTACATGCTCCAGCAGGTCCTCGACCGCGATCACGGCTACGAATGGCTCGACTCCGAGCCGCTCACCATCGCCGCGAAGGCGCATCGCCCCGCGTACGGCTCCGACGGCGACTACTGGTCGAAGCCGAATCGCGAGTCGATCTTCGCCGCGGTGTATGAGCTGATCCGTGAAACGAATCGCAGCAGGTATCCCGAGCTGCTGTGATAGGGTGCGCCCCGATCGCGTGTTCCCGCTGTATTTTTTCCCCACCTCAACGCGACTCACTACCAGGAGCAAGAAAAAATGACCTCGAGTCGCCGCGATTTCCTTCGTTTCAGCACGACCGCAGCCGCAGGCCTGGCCATCGCGGCGTGGTCGCAGCCTTCACTGTTCGCCGCGCCGCAGACCAGCCCGGCGCTGCTGTCGGTCGCGTTCGTGCCTGACCTGCCGGCCGGTTCCGTCCGGCTGAACAGCCTGGCGAACAATCCTTCGATCGATCCGCTGCTCGTCAGCCGCGGCGCGCGCATCGCCACGCGCGGCGGCCAGCGCGCCGACAAGTACCTCAAGAACCCCGGCGGCATCGCGGTCGACGCGGTGTTTCCCTCGTCGCGGCACGTCTGCTTCTGGTCGGCGACGAAGTCCTGCACCACCAGAGTCGAAGCGGTCGTTCCGGCCGTTGCCGGCAGCGGCGTCCCGCTCTCGGTGCAGTGTCTCGGCGTGAAAGGGGAGTCGCTCCTCAACCTCGGGCAGCGCGGCGTCTACGTCATCGCGGTGCGCGAAAGCGCGAGCGACGTCGCCCCGGCCTGGAGCCGCCTCGACCTCGTGCGCAACGGCAACCGATTCACCGTCCCCGGACTCGCCACCGGCTACGTCATTCTGAGCGTCGACTACGCCAGCTGACGTGCTACATTCCTCCGCATCCCCATAAGGACGCGGAGGAGTGAGGATGGACGACCCGCTCGTACGGAATCTGATCTCGTTTTCCGTGATGTTCGTCAGCGGCGTGCTCGTCTATTTCGTGCGCCGCAAACTCGATCCGGAAAAGCTGCGCGAGAACAACGAGTTCACGGGCTTCACCTGGGCCTTCGTCGGACTGGTGTACGGCGTCTACCTCGCGTTCATGGTGGTCGTCGTCTGGCAGAACTTCGACAACGCCGACAGCACGGCGACGAGCGAGGCGACGCATCTCTCGATGCTGTGGCGCGATGCGCAGATGCTGCCGGATGGGGCGCACCTGCAGAAGGAGCTCGTCCTCTACGCGCGATCGGTCGTCGCCGATGACTGGCCGGCGATGGGGCGCGGCGAGCCGGGCAGCCCGCAGACCGCCGTGATCTACGAGCATCTCTGGACGACGTTCTACACGCTCCGTCCCTCGGCCACCGATCTGCCGCACATCGCGTTCTACCAGGAGGCGCTCCGGCAACTGAACGACCTCGGGATGCAACGGCGGATGCGCCTCCTCTCCGGCAGTGCCGACCTCCCGTTTCCGATGTGGCTGCTGCTCATCAGCGGCGGCATCGGCATGGTCATGTTCTCGCTGTTCATCGGCACGCCGCATCGCTGGCTGCAGGTGACTCTGACGGTCTTTCTGGCAGGCTTCCTGACCTATTCGATCCTGATGGTCGGCGCGCTCGAGGAGCCGTACAGCGGCGACATCCACGTGAAGCCGGATGCCTTCATCAGCGTGATCCAATCGTTCGAACCGCGCACGTCACAGCTGCCGCTCGAAAAGGGGAAGTAGCAGGCGCAAGGCCCACGCGCGCAGCCGCGCCGCCCGCGAGACGCGCGCGCGGCGCCCGCCTCCGCCGACGACCCAGGCGTTCTGGGCGTGATCGTCGATCGAGTCGCTAAGCTCCAGCGCCGCCGTTTCGTCATCGGCGATGCACATCGCCTCGGCGTTGAGGTTCTGCGAGCGTGGATCGATGTTGTACGAGCCGATCAGCGCTAATCGCCCGTCGATGACCATCGACTTCGAGTGCAGCCAGTCGGGTCCTTTGAACTCCCGGACGTCGACGCCGGCGCGGATCAGCCGCCGCCGGTACTTCAGGTATCCGACGTAGGCCAGCAGTCCGTCGCTCGACCGGATCGAGCTCGTGACGATCTGCACCCGCACCCCTTCGGCGATCTTCTTCTTCAGGAGCTCCATCAGCGGAGGCGTCGGCACGAGGTACGGCGACTCGATGAGCACCGACGACTGCGCGCGTTCGATCACGTCCATGAGCCGCTCGGCGACGCGCGGTCCACCGTCCTCCGTCAGCGGATCGTGGATGAAGTGGACGTCGGGGATGTCGTGCAGCCCCTCCGACCAGTTGCGCTTCGAATCGAGCGATATGAAGCCGGTGCCGGCGAGCTCGCACGCCGCGTCGTCGAGCAGCCGCGAAGCCTTCGCCTTATCGGCCTTCGCGACGTTCGCGTGCAGTTCGACGACGTCTTTGGAGCTCCAGAGCTCGTCGAAGTGCCGGTCAGCCTCGATCGCCGACGCTCCTTCGACGTAGACGTCGCGATCGATGAAGTTCCGCTTCGCCAGTCCGAAGTACGACTCGGCGAGATTCCGTCCGCCGGTGATGTATCGCTCGCTGTCGACGACAACGACCTTCTCGTGCATCCGCCGGAAGATCCAGCTCGGATGCCGCAGCGTCAGCGGGTGATAGACGCGGACCTGCACCCCTTCGTCGCTCAGATGCGCCAGGACCGGTTTCGGGATGTGCTGAAAGTTCGCGTCGACGATCATTCGCACGTTGTCGACGCCCCGCCGCCGCGCATCGCGGAGGAGGGAGAGCGCCGTCATCGTGATCCGATCGTTGCGCGCCAGGAAGTAGAGCGCGTCGATCTCCTTGGTCGCGTGCTGGATCAGATCGACCCGCGCCTGTGCCGCCTCGCGCGGATCGTCGAGCACTCGGAAAACGTCGGCCTGGAGGGGGAGGGCGGCCAGGAGGAGGAGCAGGAGCTTGCGCATCACTTCGTCGCTCCAATCCACATCGTGCGCCAATGCTCTGCCGAGGGATTGGATTTCGGGGGTTATTTGTTACTATGGCCTCGTCGGACCAACGCTTCAAAACCATGTTCAAAAAATTCTTCCTCACGACCATCGTCGCGTTTGCCTTCACCGTGCCGAGCGCGACCGCTGCAACTCCGGTGACGTCACTGATGACGCCGCTTCTCCGGCAGGCGCCGGGGCTGCGCGCAAATGTCCTCAGTCTGGCGCTGACGGCGCTCACGAACGCGGAGTCGCGCGGGCTGGTGAAACGCGACGATCGCCTGACCGTCATCGACTACTCGCTCCCTTCATCGCAGCCGCGGCTCTTCGTCTTCGACCTTGCCGCGAAACGTCTCCTCTTCCGCGAGCTGGTCGCACACGGCCGGAACAGCGGCGACAATCGGACGACCTACTTCTCGAACGATCCCGGCAGCCTGGCCACGAGCGTCGGGCTGTACGTCACCGAAGACACGTACTTCGGCAGCAACGGTTATTCGTTGCGGCTGCGCGGACTCGAGGCCGGCTTCAACGATATGGCGTGGGATCGCGCCATCGTGATGCACGGCGCGGCCTACGTCAGCAAGGCCGCGATCCACGCCCTCGGCCGTCTCGGCCGGAGCTGGGGCTGCCCAGCGGTGCGCAAAGAGATCGCCGGCAAGATCATCGACACGATCCGCGGCGGCAGCGCGGTCTTTGCCTACTACCCGGAAAAGGACTGGCTCTCGTCGTCCGTCTTCCTGCGCCGCAATTAAACACTCCCCGCGTACACGTTGTACCGCCCCTCGCGCACGAACCCGAGCAGCGTGAGCTTCATCTCGCGCGCCAGCTCCACGGCGAGCGACGTCGGAGCGCCGACCGCGACGACGATCGGAATCCGCGCCACGATCGCCTTCTGCACCAGCTCGAATCCGGCCCGCCCGCTGAGCACCAGCACATCGGCCTGGATGCGTTCCCGAACGAGCGAGCCGATCACCTTGTCGACCGCGTTGTGGCGTCCGACATCTTCGCGAACGGCGAGCAATTCGCCTGATGCGGTGAATGCCCCCGCCGCGTGAATCCCTCCGGTCGACTCGAACGTCTGCTGCCGCTCGCGCAGGAGCTCCGGCAGTCGCGAGATCGCGCGCGGGTCGATGCGCACATCCGACTCGATCGGCGACGTGCTCACGCGCAGCGCATCGATCGACGTCTTCCCGCAGACGCCGCACGATGACGTGGAGTAGAAGTGCCGCTGCAGCCGCTGCCAGTCGATCTTCACGCCCTCTTCGAGCGCCACCCGCACGACGTTCGGCGAGCCCCAGTGCCTCACCTCGCGGATCTCGTCCGCGCGCCTGACCACCGACTCCGTGATCACGAATCCGGTCGCCAGCTCGACGTCGTCGCCCGGCGTCCGCAGCGTCACCGACAGCGCGCGGTCGCCGACGCGGATCTCGAGCGGCTCCTCGATGACGACGTCGTCAGTCGACGATTCCGATCTTCGGTGAATGTCGACGCGAACGCTGCGGTCCATCGGCCGATCATCGCACGTTCCGTTTTTTGCATACACTCTCCCCCATGCTCGCCGAGCTCCTCCTGAAATGGCCGCTGATCCGCCAGCTCCGCGATCGATCGGACGGCACGGGGCCGGAGTCGATGACGGCGCGGACGATCGAGCTGGCGCCGAAGAACGAAGGGGCGAAGGTCGCGCGCTCGATCTGTCCTTACTGCGGCGTCGGATGTGGTCAACTTGTTTACCACCGTGAGGGGAAGGTCGTCTCCATCGAGGGCGATCCGGAGTCGCCGATCTCTCGCGGGCACCTCTGTCCGAAAGGGGCCGCGAGCTACGAGCTGGTGACGCATCCGGCACGGGCGAAGACGGTCCGCTATCGCCCGCCGCACTCGCGCGACTGGATCGATCTGCCGCTGGAGCAGGCGATGGAGATGGTCGCGGAGCGGATGTGGGAGACGCGCGAGCGGACGTTCGACGAGTCCGCCATGCACACCACCGGCATGGCCCATCTCGGCGGCGCGACGCTCGACAACGAAGAAAACTACCTCATCAAGAAACTCTTCACAGGAGGTCTGGGCATGGTCTGCGTAAGCAACCAGGCCCGGATATGACACAGCTCCACGGTGCCCGGTCTGGGCACCTCGTTCGGGCGCGGCGGCGCCACCACCGCGCAACAGGATCTGGCCAACGCCGACGCGATTCTCATCATGGGATCGTCGATGGCCGAGAACCATCCGGTCGGATTCCAGTGGGTGATCGAGGCGCGTGAGAAGAACGGCGCGACGATCATCCACGTCGATCCGCGCTTCAACCGCACGTCGGCCATGGCCGACTACTGGCTCCCTCTCCGCGCCGGCAGCGACATCGTCTTCCTCGGCGCGATGATCAATTACGTGCTCGTCAACGAGCGCGACTTCCGCGAGTACGTCGTCCACTACACGAACGCCGCGACGATCTTGCGCGAGGACTTCGAGGATACCGAGGAGCTCGGAGGGCTGTTCAGCGGCTGGGATGGGAAGAAGTACGACGCCGGGTCGTGGGCATATGAAGGAGGGCGCGACGAGACGCTGCAGCATCCGCGCTGCGTCTTCCAGGTCCTCAAGCGCCACTTCGCGCGCTACACGCCGGAGCTGGTCGAGCGCTCGTGCGGCATTCCGCGCGCCGATTTTCTCCGCATCGCCGATATCTTCACCAGCGCGTCGGGCCGCGACAAGACCGCCGCCATCTGCTACGCCGTCGGCTGGACGCAGCACTCGAGCGGCGTGCAGACCATCCGCTGCGCCGCGATCCTGCAGCTCCTCCTTGGCAACATCGGACGTCCCGGCGGCGGCATCCTCGCGCTGCGCGGGCATGCCTCGATCCAGGGCTCGACCGACATCCCGACGCTATACGACATCCTTCCCGGCTACCTGCCGATGCCGGCGTCGGACGAGCGCGACCTCGAGTCGTACATCAGCAAGCACAAGGTGGCGAAGGGTTGGTGGTTCAACCTCGACAAGTACATCGTCTCGCTGTTGAAGGCCTATTACGGCGACGCGGCGACGAGCGACAACGGCTTCGGCTTCAACTGGCTCCCGCGCCTCACCGGCGACCACTCGCACTTCGCCTACTGGATGGACATGAAGGACGGAAAGCTCGAAGGGCTTTTCGTGATGGGCCAGAACCCCGCGGTCGGTGCGCCGAACGCGAAGCTGGAGCGCGAAGCGCTGACGAAGCTGAAGTGGCTCGTCGTGCGCGATCTCGTGGAGACCGAGACCGCGACGTTCTGGCGCGATGAATTCGATCCCGCCGACGTGGCGACGGAAGTCTTCTTCTTCCCCGCTGCATCGCACGTCGAGAAGTCGGGCACGTTCACGAACACCCAGCGGTTGCTGCAATGGCGCGAGCAGGCGGTCGAGCCGCCGGGCGACAGCCGGAGCGAGACGTGGTTCATGCAGCAGCTCGGCCTGCGGATGAAGGCGAAGGCGACCGAGCGTCCGCGCGACGCGGGACTGCGCGCGCTGACGTGGGATTACGGCGAGGATGACAACGACGCGGTGCTGAGGGAGATCCACGGATGGAGAAACGATGAACGCGGAACGATGAACGATGAACAAACGGCGGATGGTGTTCATCGTTCATCGTTCATCGTTCATCGTTCGCCTATCAAGAATTTCGCCGACCTCAAAGCCGACGGCAGCACCACCTGCGGCTGCTGGATCTACTCCGGCGTGTACGACGGGGAGAACAAGGCAAACAAGCGCGATCCGCACGGGCGGTACGGGCATGGGTGGGGATTCGCGTGGCCGATGGACCGCCGGATTCTGTACAACCGCGCCTCCGCCGCGCCCGACGGGACGCCGTGGAGCGAGCGGAAGAAGCTCGTCTGGTGGGATGAGGCGAAAGGGGAGTGGGGCGGCGACGACGTCCCCGACTTCACGAAGAAGAAGCGCCCCGACTATCCCGGCAGCGAAGAAAAAAGCGGCGACGAAGCGCTGCGTGGCGACGCGCCGTTCATCATGCATTCCGACGGTGTCGGCTGGATCTGGGTGCCGTCGGGACTGAAAGACGGTCCGCTTCCGGCGCACTACGAGCCGATGGAATCGAATCTCGCGAACGAGCTCTATCCCGATCAGGCGAAGAACCCGGCGGTCAACTGGATGCGGCGTCCCGACAACGAATACGCCGATTCGCCCGACGCGCGCTTTCCGTACATCCTCACGACCTACCGATTGACGGAGCACCACACTGCCGGAGGGATGAGTCGCACGCTCTCCCACCTTGCGGAATTACAGCCCGCGCTCTTCGCCGAGATCTCGCCGGAGCTGGCGCGGGAGATCGGCGTCGAGAACGGCGACTGGATCACGGTCTCGACCATTCGCGCGTCGATCCAGGCCCGCGCGCTCGTGACTTGGCGCATGCCATCACTCGATGTGCAGGGGCGTCGCGTGCATCAGGTCGGTATGCCGTATCACTTCGGTCGCAACGGCCTCGTCACCGGCGACGTCGTCAACGATCTGCTCGCCATGTCGGAAGAGCCGAACGTGAAGATCTTCGAGTCGAAAGCGCTCACCTGCAACGTGCGGAAGAGCGTGTTCGAGCCGCGGATGCGCGCGGCGGCGCCATAGCTCCATTCGCCTGCGGTGCTCTGCCGCGGAGCGGCGCCGGCCAATAGCCGGTGGTGACGAGCGCAGATCGTCACCACCGACTTCGAGGAGGCCATTGAAATGCGCCCCGGCAGGGCCGTCGCATTCCAGCGCCGCTGCCGCGGCGCAATCGGGAATTCGCGCACGCATCCGGGGGTGTCGCGCTGCGCGCTTCACCCCCGGCTAATTGCCAAAGCCGCTCCGCGGCTCTTCGGGTCGGCATGCGATAAGCTTCCGCCACTAGCATGGCGATCACCGGGTTCCTCACCGATTCGACGCTCTGCATCGGCTGCAAGGCGTGCGAGGTCGCGTGCAAGGAGTGGAACGAAGTCCCGTCCGACGGCTTCGTCTTCAGCGGACATTCCTACGACAACACCGTGGCCCTCGGGCACTCGACCTGGCGCCACGTGAAGTTCATCGAGCGTGAGCCGCTGATCGGACATGGCGGCAACAGCGGCGCGCAGGTGACGTGGGAGTTCTCGTCCGACGTCTGCAAGCATTGCGAGAATGCCGGCTGTCTCGAAGCGTGTCCCACAGGCTCGATCATCCGCACCGAATTCGGCGGCGTCTACGTGCAACCGGATGTGTGCAATGGCTGCGGCTACTGCGTCGTCACCTGTCCGTTCGGCGTGGTCGACCGGCGTCCCGACGACGGCCGCGCGTTCAAGTGCACGTTCTGCTACGACCGCCAGAAATTCGGCGAGCAGCCGGCGTGCGCGAAGGCCTGTCCGACCGGCTCGATTCTCTTCGGCGATCTCGACGCAATGCAGCAGGCCGCCGACGTGCGGATCGCGAAACTGCACGGGCAGGGGATGACCGACGCGAAGCTCTACGACGCGCGCGACACGAGCGTCGGCGGCACGCACGCGATGTTCATCATTCGCGGCGACGAGCGCGCGTACAACCTGCCGACGAAGCCGGAGGTGCCGACGATTCATCTCCGCGCCGCGTGGACCTCGGCGGCGATCGCCGCGGGTGCAATCGCGCTGGCGGCATTCGGGGCATTCGTCGCCGGAGGGGTTGCGGGGTTGCGGGGTTCCGCGGTTTCGGAGAGCGAAGCACCGCGCAACCACGCAACCGCGCAACCGCGCAACCGGCGGAAGGGGCGGCCGTGAAGGAACGCGTCCCCACCGCCGCCTCCGAGGCCCAGCTCGAACAGCTGCGGCGCGAGGCGGAGATCAATGGCCGCGTCGATCGTCCCGGCATCCGCCCGCCCGGCTCGCCGTTCCCCGAGGCCATGTCCGAAAAGGGTTACTACGGACTTCCGTTACTCAAGCCTCCCGTCTGGACGTGGGAAATCCCGACCTACTTCTTCGTCGGCGGTGCGGGCGGCGCGGCGGCGGTGATCGGCGTGATGGCGCGCATCAGCGGTGCGAATCCGAAGCTCGTGCGCGATGCGCGATGGACGGCGGCAATCGCGGCGAGCGTTTCGACGCCGCTCCTGATCGCCGACCTCGGACGTCCGGAGCGTTTCCTCAACATGCTCCGGATATTGAAGCCGCAATCGCCGATGTCGGTCGGCGCGTGGATCGTCGCGGCGTTCGGCGGCACGTCGACGGCGGCGATCATTTTTCCGCGCCGCCTCGCGGACCTCTTCGCATTCACATCCGCCGCGCTCGGTCTCGGCATGGCCACATACACCGGCGTGCTCCTCGGCGCGACCGCGATTCCGGTCTGGTCGCGGCACGTGCGATTTCTCCCCGTGCACTTCGGCGCGTCGGCGCTCGCATCGGCCGCGTCGATTCTCGAGCTGATGGGAAATCGCGATCGGGCCCTGAACCGCCTAGCGCTCGCCGCGGCGGCGTTCGAGACGTACATGGGATTCGAGATCGAGCGGGATCGCGACGACAGCGTTTCCGCGCCGTTGCGCGAAGGAGCGAGCGGACGCCTGATCCGCATGGGCGGAACGCTCTCCGGCCCGCTCCCGCTCGCGCTGCGACTGGTCGGCGGACGCTCGATGCGCGTGCGCCGCGTCGCCGCTTTCTCGTCGCTCGTCGGCTCGCTCATCACGCGATTCGCGTGGGTGGCGGCGGGCAAAGCGAGTGCCCGCGAATCGGGCGGACTTTAAACGCTGGAGGCGTTGCGGCTCTTAGCCGGTGGTTGGCGCGATGCGCGCCTACCACCGGATTCGATCGAACGGAATGAACCCTGCACCCCGGCCGGGGTGCAGGCCGTCCCAATCGTCCCCTGTCCGGTGGCGATGCCACTGGCTAATTGCCGGCACGCCTTCAGCGTGTGCTTTTACGCGGCGGCGATTGAGTGCGTCGACGACATCCGGTCGGGCAATCCGAAAAGGAATCCGATGCCGCACGTCAGCAGGGAGAGGTAGAGCGCGAGCCAGCGCTGCATCGCGCTCTTGAAGGCCATCGCCTCCGATCCCGCGGACACCACCCGCACGTCGAAGATCGCGCCGCCGATCGTCTTGCCCCACAGCAGCCAGGTGCCGACGAAGTAGTGGAACGAGACGACGATCACGAATCCGGTGAGCGCGGCGATCGACGGCCAGTGATTCGGCTGGAGCAGCGGGAGCAGCGCGAGGACGAGCGCCGCGAAGAGCGAGAGATCGGTCACGAGCGCGAGGAGCCGCTTGTACCAGGGCGCGTTGCGATCGCCGGCAAGTGCAGGTGGCGCCTCCTCGATCTCAGGCACCGCCTCGAGCTCCATCTCATCGAATCGCATCACACCCTCCCGCGCCCGGATAACTGCCAACTGCCAACTAAGAAGCTTGTCTCAACGGCAGATATTTTACGTAAATCTTGTACAACAGGTCTTTCTGCTCCGTCTGATAGCGCACGGCGAGCTCGCGGCTGCGCTTCGCCAGGTCGTCTGTCGGATCGATCTTCAGCACCGCGTCGAACTGCGCGACGGCATCGGGCAGGTTCTCGTTCTGCAGGGCGACGGCGCCGAGATTGAAGTGCGCGTCCTCGACGAGCCGCTGAATGTTCTTGTTCTGCGGATCGTCGGTCTGAAGCTGCTGCAGGTTCGCCAGCGCATCGGCGTACTTGTGCTCGTTGAACATCGACTTGGCGTTGTCGAGCTTCGCCACCTGCTGCGTGGCGGTGTCGTACATCGTCTTCGTTTCCGGCGTCAGCGGCTTCACGCGCATCGCCAGCTCGAACGCCTTCTTCGCGCCGTCGTAGTCGTGGGTGTCGTACAGCGTTTTTCCGTTCGCCAGTCCTTCCTGATAGACCAGCGCGGCGGGGCGGCCGTCGATCATCTCCGACGCCTGCGCCTTCTTCTTCTGAATGTCGTTGATCATCAGGAGCGCCTTGTCGTGCTCCGGATCGTCCGGTTTGATGTCCTGCAGGATCAGGATGGCCTGGTCGTACTTGCCGCGCGCCACGAGCGACTGCGCCTGGGTAATCGTCGAATCCGCCGAGCTCGCGCTCGCGGCCGGCTTCGAGAACTTCGTCCAGGCGAACCAGCCGCCGCCGACCACGACCAGCACTCCGACGACGGTGGCGATGAGGCCCATCGGCAGCGGCTTTCTCACCGGCGCCACTTTCGGCTTGGTGAGCGAGCCGCTCTTCTTCGCTCCTTTTTTCGCTGCCGGAGCGGCCGCCGCTTCGTCGTCTTCTTCGTCGTCACCCAGGCCGGGCGGCATGAGCGGCGTTTCGGAGCCGGTCAGCGGCTCGTCGGCGAAGATGTCGAACTTCTCCGCGTCGGGCGCCTCGTATCCCACTTCGTAACCGGACGCTCCACCCTCGGTCACGCTGTCGCTCATCCGGTCCATGTACTCCTGGGCCGTGACGTTGTTCGGCTCGTTGCGCAGCACCTCGGCGAACTTCGCGCGGGCCGTATCGCGATCGCTGCGATCGAATGCGGCGATCCCCGCGGCGAGCACCGATTCGTTCTTCTGCTCGATCTCTTTCCGCTTCTGCTTTGCGCGCTCGATCCGCTCCGAGGCCGCTTCGTTCGTGACGTCGATCAGGAAGATGCGCGACCAGAGATCGATCGCCTTCTGGTAGTCGGCGGAATCGAATGCCGTGTCGCCATCCGTGAGGTATTGCTCGATCTTCCGCTGATCCTCGGCGCTCGTCTCGATCGAGGCCGTGGCGAAATCGAAGTCACCGGTCACCGGCGCTTTCGCTGCGCCCCCGGCGTCGAAGTTGAAGCCTCCCGCGGCGGGAGCAGGGGCCGGATTCGGGTTGTCGAATGAGAAGCCGGCGAACGGCGCGTCCGTCGACGACGGCGCGTCGAATGAGAAGTCGTTCGACTTCGGCGCGGCGGGCGGGGGAGTGGGCTTCGGAGCCGGCGGCGGTTCGGGTGCGTCGAACGAGAAGCCGGTCAGGGCTTCGCCGGCCGGCTGCTTCTCTTCCTCGAACGTGAAGCCGAAGTCGGTCGCCTGCGCGGTGCCGCGTCCCGGCATGGCCGGAGGCGGCGCGTCGACGACGAACGAGGTGCCGGGATCGAAAGCGCGGGCCGCGGGGGCGGCGCCGCTGCTCCTCGCGGCAATCATCTGCGACATCTTTGCGATGGCGGGATGCTCGGAGTCGAGCGCGCGTGCTTTTTCGAGCGTCGCCTTCGCGCCGGCGACGTCGCCGGCCGTCAGGCTCTTCTCGCACTTGGCGACGAACTGGTCGACGAACGGCGCGGCTTCCAGCTTGTCGCGCGCCTCGTCGGCGAGGATGCGCGCGGCATCGTTCATCAGGTCATTGGTGAGGATCTCGGTCGTGATCTGAACCACGCGCGCGAAGTCGCGGTGGGCCATCGCCGTGCGCGCCTCGCGGAGCGCTTCGTCATCGGAGTCGGGGAGGAGCGAATCGACGTCGATCGGCGCGTTCGGATTGCGCGTCTTTTCGATCAGTTTCCGCGCCGGATCGAACATCGGATCCATCTGCAGCATCAGATTGCAGCCGGCGAAGACCTCCTCGCTGCGGCCCTGTTTGTAGAGGGAAAGCGTCTGTTGGAACGTGCTGATCACGCGGTCTTTCACCGCATTCGACAGCGACGGGTTGCCGAGGTAAGTAGGCATTGACGGTCGATCTCCGATTGAGCGGCGATTATAGCAACCGCGTCCGCGTATACTGCGCGCGCAGAAAGGATTACTCGCATGGACTACATCGCCACGCAGGGCGCGCCGAAGGCGATCGGCCCATACTCCCAGGCCGTTCTCGCCAACGGAGTTCTCTACACCTCGGGACAGATCTCGCTCGATCCGCAGACCGGAGAGATCGTGCCGGGCGACTTCGCCGCGCAGGCCAACCGCGTCTTCGACAACCTCGCCGCCGTGCTGAAGGAAGCGGGAAGCGGCTTCGACCGTGTGATGAAGGCGACGGTCTACGTGACCGACCTCGCCAACTTCCAGACCTTGAACACGATCTACGCCGAGCGATTCGGCAACCATCGCCCCGCCCGCACCACCGTGCAGGTGCCGGCGTTACCGAAGGGCTCGCTACTGGAGATCGATCTGGTGGCGCTGACGTAGCGCTGGCCGCTCGCTTGCACTGAGTGGAGGCGTCATGCGACGCCTCCTTCCCGTGCTGATCACGTTCTCCCTCGCCGCTCCCGCGTTTGCCGGTGCAGCGCTCACATACACCCTGCCGAGCGGCATCCAGCCGGTCTCCTGGCCGGCGAAAGCGTTTCCGATCCACTACCAGATCGACCGCCGGATGGCCACGGCCATCCCGAAGGCCGCGGCGGTGATCGATCGCGCGTTCGGCGAATGGGCGGAGGTGCCGGAGGCGAGCGTCAGGTTCACGGACGACGGCGTCTCCGACACGGCGGCAGCCGGACATGACGGCCGCAACACGGTCTCGGCGATCGACGATCTGTTCAAGGATCAGGGCTACATCGCGCTGACCTCGAACTGGTGGGACGATTCAGGACACATGACGGAAGCCGACATCCAGGTCGATGCGGCATCGGTGAACAACTACAACGTGCAGCAGCTCGTCGCGCACGAGGTCGGACACTTCCTCGGGCTCGATCACTCCGCGGTCCTTTCCTCGATCATGTTTCCGTACGTCAGCAACGGCCCGACCACGCCGCTCGACAGCGACGAACGGGTGGCCATCGCCACGATCTATCCGAAGACCGATCCGGCGTTGACGGCCACGCTGATGGGACGCGTCACCGGCGATGACGGCGGGATCTTCGCCGCGCAGGTCGTCGCCATCGACTCCGACGGCACGACGGTCGCCAGCGCGCTCACGAACGAGAGCGGCGACTACGTCATGCGCGGCGTGCCGGCCGGCTCGTATCGCATCTACGCCGAGCCGCTCGATGGACCGGTCGCGGTGTCGAATCTCTCAGGCGTGTTCCGAGGAGCGAAGCTGAAGGCCTTCCCGACGCAGTTCCTTCCCGGTCCTCCGCTGCAGGTCGAGGATGGGAAGGTGTACGGCAATCTCGTCGTGAACAGCGGCGGGACGGCGCGCCTCAATCCGATGTGGCTCGGTCTCTGCGGCGCGAACGGCGTCGATGCCACGCTCACGTCGAATGCCGTCAACGTCCGCGCCGGACAGACCGTGACGCTCGCCGTCGCGGGCGATGGCTTCATCAGCGGCCTGACGAAGTTCGAGGTGCTCAGCCCGACCTTCCACCGCACGTCGGATTTCCGTTACGCCGGCAACTACGTCTCGGCGACGTTCAGCATCGATTCGAAGACGCCGTCGGGATCGGCAGTGATCCTGGTAAGCAACAGCGAGAGTGAAGAGGCCACGCTGACCGGCGCGCTGCGCATCGAGGGAACGCAACGGTCGCGCGCCGTGCGGCGGTAGTCCCTGCCGCAGAGCGTCGATCGTCGAATCGCCGGCTGTAAAGCTCGCGCGGCGTCCCACCCCCGGATCGTGCGGCGAAGCCGCACTGCAGTTTGGCCGGGGGTGCGGACGAGCACCCCCGGATGCCTGTATGCAAGCGGTCTCGTGCCGCGACAGCGGCACTGCAAAGAGAGCTTGACCGATCAGTTTCAGTGCCGCTGTCGCGGCACATCTCGCGCTCCCTTGATCCGGAGGTACATTCGCAAGCGAATGTACCCCCGGCCAAAGTGCACTGCCGCTTCGCGGCAATTGATAGTCATCCCTCCAGCACGCGGATCGGCAGCACGACCGCTTGCAGTCCGTCGAACTGCAATCGCCGCTGGATGGCGTTCGGCGTCTCGTTGTGCAGCAGCCGGTGGTACCACTTCTCTTCTTTGAAGATCAGCTTCCCCATGAAGAAGATGGCGCGCGGAAATTCGGCCGCGAGCTCCTTGCACACTTCCGTGATGCTCTCCACGGCCTCGGTACCGACTGCCATCCGATAGTCGGCGTTCATGCCCTGGCCTCGCGACCACGCCGCGTATCGCTCGAGGTTCAGCCGCGTTTCCGCCTCGAGACTCTCGACCTCCGTCGATCCCTTGAACGAGCCGGAGTCGACGACGGCGGCGGAGACGAAGATGAAGTTCTTGAACATGCGCGGGAAGAGGCGATGGATCGACAGCACCTCGTGGATGCCGAAGCCGGAGAACGACTTGACCATGATCACCGCAGTCGGCTGATCGCGATCGAGCTCGCGCGCCGTGGCGTCGGCGCGGCTGTCGGCCGGCAGCGTCGTCAGGATCTCATCCAGCGATCGCATCCCCGCGCGGATCCCCGTGTAGTGATTGTGGATGGAGAACGAGATCGTGATCAGCACGCCGGTGATGACGATGGTGATCCAGCCGCCTGACAGGAACTTCTCGAACACGGTGACGACGAGAATCGAAACGCAGAGCACGAACCCGATGCCGTGCACCATCAGCCGCCGCAGCCACTTCGGCTCGTTGTGCCGGTCCTGAATCCAATGCTTCGACATCCCGAGGAGCGAGAGCGAGAAGGTGATGAAGACGTTGATCGAGTACATGACGACCAGCGTCGAGACGTCGCCATGCGTGTACATCAGCGCGGCGAATGCGGCGAGCCCCATCATCAGGATGCCGTCCTGCGTGACGAGCCGGTCGGAGAGCTGCGAGAAACGGTGCGGCATCCACGAGTCGATGGCCATGTTCGAGAGGATGCGCGGCCCATCGAGAAATCCCGCCTGCGCCGCGACGATCAGCAGCGCTCCCTCGGTGATCAGCGTGAAGACGACCAGCCAGCCGCCCCACTTCCATCCGCCGAAGACGTTCTGCAGCAGCACGGCATTCATCGTCTTGCCGAACGCGGGACGGGAGTCGGTGAGGAGGTAGGCGAAGATGATGCCGCCGGCGGTGAAGGCGAGCGATGAAGCCATCAGCGCCATGGTTCGTTTCGCCGTGATGACGCGCGGCTCGCGCAGCATCGACACGCCGTTGGAGACCGCCTCGATGCCGGTGTACGTGCCGCCGCCGAGGGAGTAGGCGCGGAGGATCAGCAGCGTGAGCGGCAGCCAGCCCATGATGTTGATCGAGCCGTGAAAGTCGCGCGCCGCGTCGTGGAACAGCACCGGCAGCACGCGGAGGTGGACGCCGATCGCGTAGAGGATGAGGAAGACGTGCATGACGACGAAGGCGATGAAGATCGGCGTCAGCAGCGTGACCGACTCCTTCACCCCGCGCAGATTGAGCACGACGAGGAAGGCGAGGATGAGGATCTCGATGAGCAGCTTGTAGTGATGAACCGAGAGCGGCAGGAACGAGAAGAACTGATCGCACGCCGCGGAGATCGAGATGGTGATCGTCAGGACGTAATCGACGAGCAGCGCGCAACCGGAGACGACGCCGACCCGGTTCCCGAGCAGCTTCGTGGCGACGAGATATCCGCCGCCGCCGCCCGGGAAGTACTCGATCAGATTCGAGTACGCCATGGAGATGACGGCGATCGTGAGGGCCGTCATCGTGGCCAGGATGATGGCCAGGTGGCTGTGCGAGCCGAGCGCCTTGTACGCCTCTTCCGGACCGTACGCCGAGGAGGAGAGCCCGTCGGCGCCGAGCCCCACCCAGGCCAGGAACGCGACGAGGGTCGTGTGCCGGAAGATCTCCGGATCGCTGACGTCGCGAGCCTTGCCGATGACGATGCGGCGTAGCTTGCTCATGCCGTTCGATGAGCCGCGGAGCGGCTGCGGATAATAGCCGGAGGTTGCGAGCGGGGCTCGCTACCTCCGGACCGATGTGTGTGATCGGAAGGCGCCGCGGCAGCGGCGCTGGATCCGGCGCCGCTGTCGCGGCGCGTTTTCTTTGCCGATTTGCAGTCCGGGGGTGACGATCTACGCTCGTCACCCCCGGCTATTGGCCGATGCCGCTCCGCGGCATGAACGACCGTTCGGGGAGAGCGTGTCGCAGGCGGGTGAAGAGTGGTGAAGATCACGGCTACAACTCGATTTGCGCGCCGAGCTCGATCACCTGGTTGGCCGGAAGACAGAAGAAACCCGACGCGCTGGACGAGTTTCTCATCATCCAGGAGAAGAGCTTTTCGCGCCATAGCGCCATGCCGGGGCGGCGCGTGGCGATCAGCGTCTCGCGCCCGAGGAAGTAGCTGGTGGTCATCGGATTGAACTGCACCGGTCCCGCCGCCTCGTCGAGCGTCTCGGGGATGTTCGTGTCATCCATGTAGCCGAAGCGAACGGTCAGCCGATAAACGCCGCTCCCGAGATCGTCCCAGTGGAAGCGTTCGTCCTTCGCGGTTCGCGCGGTCTCTTCGATGAGCACGGTCAGCAGCACGACGATCTTGTGCACGACCTTGTTGTGCTTGAGGTTGTGCAGCAGTTGCGTCGGCACGCCGGCCTGGTAGCGCGACATGAAGACGGCGGTGCCGGCGACGCGCGGGATCTGGCCCTTGCTCAGCTCGCGCAGGAAGTCCTCGACCGAGATGCCGTTCTCCGCGAGCCGTTGCGAAAGGAGCTCGCGCCCGGCGCGCCACGTGGTCATGACGGTGAAGACGGCGACGCCGACGGCGAGCGGGAACCAACCGCCTTCCATCACCTTGATGATGTTCGCGCCGAAGAACGCGAGATCGATGATGAGCAGCGGGATCGACAACGAGAGGATGGCGGTCATCGACCAGTGCCACTTCTCTTTTTCGACCACGGCCAGCAGCAGCGTGGTGATGCCCATCGTCGTCGTGACGGCCACGCCGTACGCGGCGGCGAGCGCGCTCGATTCCTTGAACGCCAGCACGAGGCCGATGGCGGAGAACATCAGCAGCCAGTTGATCGACGGGATGTAGATTTGTCCGATCTCGCGCGCCGAGGTGTGGCGGATCTGCAGGCGCGGCGTGTAGCCGAGTTGCACCGCCTGGCGTGTGAGCGAGAACGCGCCGCTGATCACGGCCTGCGACGCGATGACGGTCGCCAGCGCGGCGAGCGCCACGAGCGGCATCCGCGCCCAGTGCGGCGCCATCTCGAAGAACGGATGCCCGGTCGCTCCCGGCGTGTGGAGCAGCAGCGCTCCCTGTCCGAAGTAGTTGAGGACGAGCGACGGGAAGACCATCACGAACCAGGCGATGCGGATCGGCTTCGCGCCGAAGTGCCCCATGTCGGCGTAGAGCGCTTCGCCGCCGGTGACCGCGAGGAAGACCGCGCCGAGGACGAGAAAGCCGTGGATGCGATTGCGGACGAAGAACGAGACGGCTTTGAGTGGATCGAGCGCCAGCAGCACGTGCGGCTCGTGGATGATCTGCGCGATCCCCATGATGGAGATGATCGCGAACCAGACCAGCATGACCGGTCCGAACATCGCCCCGACTTTCGCCGTGCCGGCGCGCTGCACGATGAAGAGCGCGATCAGGACGGCGATGGTGATCGGCACGATGTACGGCGCGAAGAGCGGCGTGGCGATCTCCAGACCTTCGATGGCGCTGAGGACCGAGATGGCGGGGGTGATCATGCCGTCGCCGTAGAGGAGCGCGGCGCCGAAGATCCCGAGGGCGATCAGGATGGAACGGCGGAGGGAGGGAGGGCCGCTGCGCGCGCGGACGAGCGACATCAGCGCCAGGATGCCCCCCTCGCCGCGGTTGTCGGCGCGCATCACGAAGACGAGGTACTTGAACGAGATGACGATCGTCAGCGACCAGAAGATCAGCGAAAGGATGCCCATCACGTTGGCCGGCGTGACCGGCACGCCGTGGTGGGGATTGAAGCACTCGCGCAACGCGTAGAGCGGGCTGGTGCCGATGTCGCCGTAGACCACCCCCAGAGCCCCAAGTGACAACGTGAAGAGGTAACGGCGGCTCTGCCGGGGGTGTGTGGTGTCCATGCCGAGTCGCGCAGTTTAGCTTAGCGCGGGTCCTTCGACCCGCCCGGGCGGGTTAGAGAACCCGCCCCACACTGTCCGCTCGAACGCCTCGACGTCATCCGGCAGGACGGCCACGGCATCGATCGTCTTCCGGATTCCGGCCAATCCATTGACCGTGATCGGGTTGCGGAGGCGGACCAGGTACTTCGGCTCGTCGAGCATCGCCATCTTCAGCACGCCCTTCCGCTTCCACTCCGACTCGCCGCGCACCTCGTCGATCGCCTCGATCTCAGCGAGCGGAATCTCCGCGTTCCAGCGGAGACCGTAGCGAAGATGAAGGATGCCGTCGCTGGAGTACGTCGGCCGGAGCCGCAGCGCGTGGTAGTCGCCGACGAGCCAGAGGACGCCGTAGAAATCGAGCGTGGTCACGATCCACGCCGCCTTCACGCTCCACATCTGAATGAGGAGATGCATGCCGATCGATTCGAAGGCCAGCATGCAGATGATGCAGATGACGATCGTGCCCCACCCATTCCGCTTGTGGATCGTGAAGCCGCTCTCCTCCGGCTGCTTGCGCCAGCAGAAGAGTGCGTACCAGAGGATGCTGACCTCGGAGGCCACGAAGTCGGCGGCGCGCGTGTGGCCGAACATCGCGCGCGTGGCGCTCTCCACGTCGCGGACGCGCGTGAGTCTCCGCGCCAGGAAGATGATGGTGATGACTTCCAGCGGCGCGGAGAGATAGCGGAGGTCGTGCAGGAACTGCTGATGCCCGCGCGGCACGACCAGCGCCGCGAGCATCATGCAGACGACGAACACCGGCGCGAGCGTCATCGGCCGCGCCCCGCCGCCGCGCACGACGACGACGTAGTAGACGAGCGGGATGGTGATGGTGAGATCGAAGGTCACGCCCCACGCCGCGATGTCGATGTTGGACGTCGTCCGCACGATGAGCGTGCAGATGGTGAGAATCGCCAGGGCCGACAGCGCGAAGAGGCGGGTGGGGAGGGCGCGGGTCACTGAGGGATTGTAAGGGGTTGCGGTTACTGAGTTGCTGGGTTACTGGGTTACGCGGTTACGCGGTGTACTTGCGTCAGGTGTCATCCTGAGCCGCGGAGACGGCGAAGGACCCGTAACCGACATGCGCAGCGCCTGAAGCTACGGATCCTTCGGCGTCTACGCGCCTCAGGATGACACCCCGCAACCGCGCAACCCCGCAACCCAGAAAAATCACGGAACGAACACTACTCCCATCGATACCGTCACCCGCTGATGAAACGACTGCTCATCGAGCCCGTGCGACCAGAGCTCGCGATAGACGCCGGGCGTAAGTGTGACGCCGTGAAACGGAATCGCGATTTGCACGCGCACGCCGCCGGCGTCGAAGCCAGTCCCTTCATCCACCAGGCCGTGCCACTCGGCGATGGTCTGATGCTGCCCGTCGAGCATCACCGTCACGTTGCGGTACATCGGACCGGCGGACCACGCGATCACGAGCGGCGGCTTGTATCCCTTCCCACTCTCATATAGCGGCACCGTCCCCTCGGCGCGTGCGAAGAGGTTCGCGTTCGACCACTGCAGCAGCAGCTTCGGCTCGAACGTGCCACTGCCGAACTGGATGTGCTCGTGCTTCAGTCCGAGGTTGCCGAGGCGGACAGGGTCTTCGACGGTGTGCCCGATCGGGATCGTGGTGCCGATGCCGAGCACCCATTGCCGCACGCCCCAGTCGAGCATCAGCGACGGATCGCTGATCCCGCGCAGCGTCTCCGTGCGGTGATGGATGTCGCCATACGCCGGCGTGAACGGCGCGCCGTCGAGCGTCGTGTAGCGGACGCGCTGCGCCTTCACGTCGTACGGCAGGCGGAACGTCCACTGCATCCCGTCGCGCAGGCCGTACTCGAGCATCGTCTCCGCGTGCGTGATGCCGATCGTCACGTGATGCAGATGCGGCGGCGGATCGGCCTCGTGCGTCGTCTCGAACGTGCCGCGCGATAGCGTCAGCGACAGCCGGCACTCTCCGGGCCCGATGATCGTTTGCGTACCTGCTCCGCCGGAGAGGTTTGGATTCGCTCACGCCGGTCAGGCGTAGGCGGCTGGGGCGATCAGCAGGAGGATCGCCAGAAGGAAGCGTTTCATTTCGAGGCTTTCTCCACCGCGTCGAGGAGCTCGTCCCACATGCCGTAAACCGAATCGACGAACCTGCCCTGTGTGTCGTAAACGCGGAGATAGGGGATGGAGTTGAAGTGAAATGCCTGGCTCATGTGCCGCGCGAATTGCGTGTCCCACTTGCCGATGTTGACGCGGCGGATGGCGATGTTCTTGCCCTGCGCGAAGTGCTGCAGCCGCAGCTCGACGGTCTTACACGGTCCGCACCAGTCGGCATAGACGTCGACGATCGTGATCTTTCCCGGCACCGCAATGTGCGCGAAATCGACCGGCCGGCTGCCGTCGTACGACACGATGTCGAGCGTCTTCAGCACGTCGTCCGGCAGCGACTGCAACTGCGGCGCTTTCTCATCCGCGAACTGCACCGCGAAGCCGGCGTTGAGCAAGCGGTCGCGGATCAGATCGCGGTTGAAGCTCTCCGGAACGTCGACCGTCGCGCTCTTTTCTTTCGGATTGACGTGCACGTTGCGCACGCCGTCGATCGCCGCGAGAGTCTTGCCGACCGGCTTCGCGCACTTGGCGCAATCCATCGACGGGACTTTGAAGGTGAGGGTTGTGAGGAGTAGGAAGAGGATCATTTTTTTGTAGGGTTGCTTGGTTGCTGGGTTGCTGAGTCTTTCACCCAGCAACCCAGCAACCTAACAACCCAGCAACCGCCTCATTTCATTTTCTCGTCGAACCACCCGATCAACCGTCTCACGATATCGCGACGGTGCTCCGGCTTCGCCACGCGGTGTCCTTCGCCTTCATAGATCACGAGGCGGGAGGGGACGCCGTGGGTTTTCAACGCGTGGAAGAACTCGAAAGATTGCGGCGCCGGCACTTCGCCGTCGCGCTCGCCGGCCAGGATCAGCGTCGGCGTCTTCACCGCCTTGATGAATGTCATCGGCGAGCTCTTGGCGTAGACCTGCGGATCGTCGTAAACCGAGGCGCCGAAGTAGGGGATCATCCAGCGGTCGATGTCGTTCTCGCCGTAGTAGCTCTGCCAGTTCGAGATCCCGGCGCCCGCCACCGCGGCCTTGAAGCGCGTGGTCTGTGTCACCGCCCACATCGTCATGTAGCCGCCGTAGCTCCAGCCCCAGATGCCGACGCGATCGTTGTCGACCGGCGCGCTCTTCACCACCTCATCGACGCCACTCATGATGTCGCGCAGATCGCCGTAGCCGAAGTCCTTCACGTTCCCGCGCGTGAACGCCTCGCCCGCGCCATAGCTGCCGCGCGGATTCGGGAAGAAGACGAAGTAGCCGTGCCGCGCGAGCATCATCGCCTCTTCGCGCGGCCAGCGATTCAGCACCGCGCTCGCCGGTCCGCCATGGATCCAGACGATGAGCGGGTGTTTCTTTGATGCATCGAATTCCTTCGGCTGCACGAGCCAGCCGTACGGATGGAATTGATCGCTCGACCACTCGATCTTCTTCACCTCGCCGACCTGCGAGGCAACGTTCGCGTTCGCGTGCGAGCGCTGCGTCCACGCGCCTGTCTTTCCGGCCCACACTTCGGGAGCCTGCCCGAACGAGCTCCGGATCACCGCGCTCTGCGTCCCATCCTTCGAGAACGACGCGCTGATCCCATCCCCATCGGTGATGTACTCCGCGCCGCGGAAGACGATCTCCGGATCGCCTCCCGTCGCCGGCACGATGGCGATCGCCGAATCGCCCGCCATGTTCGCGCCGAACGTGATGTCGTCCGCACCGCTCCAGCGCAGCGTGGCGACGGAGAAGGGAGCGCTCGGCGTCAGGTTGCGCGGCGAACCGCCTGCCGCATCAACGACGAACAGATCGCCGCCGGTGACTCCCTGATCGCTCATCAATCCTTCGATGAACGCGATCCGCTTGCCGTCGGGCGACCAGCGCGGCGAGGCGATCTGCAGCTCCGGTTTGTAGATCGAATTCATTTTCGCCGCCGCGACGTCGACCGTCTGCAGCTCCGCGATCCACCAGTTGTCGTCGCCCGAGCCCTGCACCGCGACGACCGCCAGCTGCTTCGAGTCGGGCGACCAGTCGAACTCGTAGACGTACGAGTCTTCCGGCGTGACGACGCGCAGCTTGCCGCTCGCGACGTCGACGATCGCCACGCGCTGTTCTTCGATGTGCTCCGCGATCTCGCCGACCGCGCGGCTCATCGCCACGAGCGGACCGGCGGCCCGCGCCGCGTTCTCGATGAACCGGAAGCCGATCGACTTCCCATCGCGCGACCATTGCGGATTGGAGAGATAACCGCGGACGTCGGTCAGCTTCTTCGCGACGTTCCCCGGCGTCACGATGTAGAGCTGCCGCTGTCCTTTCTTCCCGGCATCCGACAGGAACGCCAGCCGCTTCGAATCGGGCGACCAGGCAAGCTCGATCTCGTCGAGCTCCTTCTTCTCCGGCGCTGCGGAGACGCGCTTGCCGTCGACGAAGATCCCGGCGTCGGTCGACCAGGCCACGGACTTCCCGTCGGGCGAGATCGCCGTCTGCTCGATCGGCTTTACGGCGAAGAGCTCGTTGAGGATCGCGTCATCGTTCTTCTGAGCGATGACCGGCAATGCTGCGAAAAGAAAGAGGAGTGCAAACAGACGGCGCATAGAGCGCGAAGGTTTACACGTGATGCGCCGCGACTGCAACGGTGTCATTCTTATGCCATGAAACATTTGGCAATCGTCCTCGTTGCCTCCGCGCTTTTCATTTTTTCCGGATGTGTGACCAGCAGCCAGGCGAGACACGTGAAGACTTCCGGCTTTCTCGGCGACTCGGCGCCGCTGCTCGCCCGGAGCACGGAGAAGGACGACGCGCTGCTCGTCTATCACCGTGCCGGAACCGACTGGGCGTCGTACGACAGGATGGTCGTCGACACGGTCACGATCTGGAGCAGCGCGCCATCGACGCTGCCGCCCGCGGAGTTGGAGGACTACCGGCGCGTCATCGACAGCTTCGATCACACGTTGCGATCGAAGCTCTCCACGTCGTACACCATCGTCGAAGCGCCGCAGCCTCACGCGTTGCGGCTGCAGGTGGCGATCGTCGACGGTGCGGCGGCCCAGGCGCCGCTGAAGGTCGTGAAAACGGTCGCGCCGTACGCCAGCATCGCCGATTTCCTCTGGACGTTCGCCACCGGCAAGCCGGCCTTCACCGGCGAAGTGTCGCTCGAATACATGATCCGCGACGCCGCCAGCGGCGAGCTCCTCGCCGCTGGCGCCGACCGCCGCGTCGGCGGCAACCAGCTCGGCGCCGCGACCTTCACGCGTTGGGGCGATGTGAAGAACATCCTCACGTATTGGTCCGAGCTCGCGTGCTACAGGCTCTGTCTCGATCGCCATTCGCCCGATTGCATCAGGCCGCGGTCGGGGATCGCGGAGCCGTAAGCGTGTAGGACAGCGATTCCGCCCATACGCACTTACCTAGAAGTGTCATTCCGAGCGTGGAACGTCGCACGCGACGCGAGTGAGGGCAAGAAACCCCGCCAGAGGGAAGAGTGTCGCTCGTGGCACGGCCCCTCACCCGCCTGCGGCACCCTCTCCCCGCAAAGCGGGGCGAGGGGCAACAAACCAGATTCTCGCGAGGCACGTGCCTTGTTGCCCTTCTCCCCGCGCACGGGGAGAAGGTGCCGCAGGCGGATGAGGGGCTCGGGCCACGAGCGAAAATCCCGCATAAACACTTGGAGTTTCTTGGAAGCCGCGGAGACGGCGAAGGACCCGTCGATTCAGGCGCAGCGCAAGTCGGTTACGGGTCCTTCAGCGCCTCCGCGCTTCAGGATGACACTTCGAAGTTTGCGTGTATGGGCGAGGCGCCTGCCCTACACAAGCCGCATCACCTCCATGATCGTCTCCAGCAATTTGTCGATCGAGTACGGCTTGAGCAGAAAGCGCACGTTCGGCCGGCTGAGATGCCGCTCCAGTTCCCGTTCCATGGCGTGGCCGCCGGAGAAGATGACCGGGAGATCGGGCCGCTTCTCCGCGATCCGTTCGTAGACGTCGCGTTCATCAGCGCCTGGGAGACGTAGACCGAGGATGACGACGTCCGGATCGAATTCATCGACGGCCGTTAGCCCCTCGGCACCTGTGCGCATCGCGTGAGCCACCAGCCCTTCGCTGCTGAGGGCGGCGACGATTCCTTCGGCGACGCCCGCATCGCCTTCGATGACCAGCACGCGATGCGGCGCAATGTCGTGTCGCGGAGCGTCCGCCTGGACCTCGACCGCCTCGGTCGACGCTCTGGGAAGAAACACGTGGATCGACGTTCCTTCGCCCTGGATGCTCTCCACGAAGACGTGACCGTTGTGCAGCGTCACCACCTGGTGCACGACCGATAGTCCGAGTCCGGTTCCCGTGTGCTTCGTGGTGAACATCGGCTCGAAGACGTGATCGAGGTTCTCCGGCGCGATTCCCTCACCCGTGTCCGCGACGGTGAAATGGACGAACGACTGCGGGTCGCGCAACGTGCGGAAGTCGGTGTAGCGATCGCATCCGCTTGCGGCGAGCGTCAGCGTGCCGCCGCGCTCGCGCATCGCGTCATTCGCGTTCGCCGCCAGATTGATGAGCGCCTGCATGATCTGTCCGCGGTCCGCGAGGATCGACAAAGGCTTCTCCGGCGTCACGACGTTCATCCGGATCGCGGGAAGGCGATGCCGGATCTCCTCGGCGGCGGCGTGCAGCAGGTCGTGCACGTCGACGACCGCGAACACCGGTTCCGCGGGGCGCGAGAAACGAAGGATGTCGTGCGTGACCCGCCGCCCGCGCTCGATCGCCGCGTTCACCAGTCCGGTCATGCGCGTCATGTCGGGATCGCCGCCGGTGCGTTTCCGGATGATGGTGATGAACGGTTGGATGCCCATCAGCACGTTGTTGAGCTCGTGCGCGACCTGGGTGGCGAGACGGCCGAGACCGGTGAGCCGGTTGAGCTGCGCCACTTCGCGCTCGAGGCGCAGGCGCGCCGTGACGTCGCGGGTGTTGATCACGATCCCACCGATCAGCGGATGCTGGCGAAGGTCGCGCGCCACCGACTCCACGAACCGCCACGATCCGTTCTTATGGCGAAAGCGATACGTGTAAGGGATGACCGGTCCCTCGGTGAACGAAGCGAGTCGCGCCTGAACCCTTTCCCGATCCTCGGGATGGACCAGCTCCATCGCGCGCTGTCCGATCAGCTCCTCGGGCGTGTATCCGAGACACGGCTCGACGGCCGGACTGATGTACGTCAGCACGGGATCATCGCCGGCGATGATCGCCACGATGTCCGTGATGCTCTCCGTCAGGAGGCGAAAATATTCAGTGCATTCGTGGTGGTCGGAGATTGGGCTCGGCGTCATGCACCACAAAACCGGCGCGTCGCGGCGACAGAGTTCCGAAACGGCGAGCGGCAGTCTGAGTGCGATGTAGGACGAAAACTGATTCGCGATCAGAGGAGGTGATGTTCGATCGCGTAGCGGATGATGTCCGCGTTACGCTGGAAGCCGGTCTTCTCCAGGATTCGAGCGCGATGGGTGCTGACGGTTTTCACGCTGAGGTTGAGATCGGCCGCGATCTCCGACACTGCCTTCCCCGCGGCGAGGAGCAGAAACACCTCCAGTTCGCGGTCGGAGAGCAGCTCGTGAGTCGCTTTCGATCCCGCCCGCGCGAGCTGCATGGCCAGGCGTTCCGCGAGCTCGCTGCTGACGTACGTTCCACCCGACACGGCCTTCCGGACGGCCGTCACGAGCTCATCCGGCGCGCTCTCCTTCTGTACGTATCCGGCGGCGCCGGCGCGCAAGGCACGCAATGCGTATTCTTCGCCCGAATGCATGCTGAGGATGAGGACCGGCAGACGCGGGAACTCGCTCTTGACCTGCTTGAGCAGTTCGAGTCCGCTGCGTGCGCCGAGGGTGAGATCGAGCACGACGACGTCGAACGGATGGCAGCGGAGGAGGGTGAGCAGCTCGTCCGCCGTGCCGACATCTCCCGTGACGGCGAGATCGTTCGTCTTCGCGAGGATCCGTTTCAGTCCCTCGCGGACGATCGCGTGATCATCGGCCATCGCGATGCGAATCATCGGCTCCCCTTGCCGTTCGAAACGCGCGGAACGAGGTTGTTTTCATGAGCTCGACCGCTCCTCGCATGGTACTCCGGTATACGGTGGCGCTCGCCGTTCCGGTCCTGCTGGGGCTCGTCTGGCACTTCGTTCCCGATCCCTGGTCCAGGGTCCCTGTCTCGGTCCTCGTGATCGCCGCCGGCGTCATCGCCCGTTATTGCGGCGACGGCCCTGTGATCGGCACCATCATCGTTTCAGCCGTCGTACTCTGGTTCCGCATCTATCCGTCACGCACTCCTCCACCGGAATCGTGGGAGGCGCTCGGGCGTATCGCGTTGTTCGTCCTCGGTACGATGCTCATCGCGGCGATCAGCCGGCGCGGCTCGGAGCGGACGCGGGAGGTGCGGGCAGTCGCGTTCAACCTCATCGATCTCTCGCCGGACGGCATCATCTGCGCGACCGCCACCGGCACGACTCTCTACGCCAATCCGGCCGTGCGCCGGATGCTCGGCATTACGAACGATGCCGACATCATCGGAAAGCATGCGCTGGAGATCGTTCACCCCGACTCGCACGACGTCGTCAGCCGGAGAATGTCGGAGACGCCGGTAGGTCATATCGCGCCCTGGGCCGAAGAGAAGTGGCGCCGGCTCGACGGCGGCATCGTCATCGTCGAAGTGGCCGCTCTTTCGGTGAGAAACCAGGGACGGATCGGATGGCTCGTGTACGTCCGCGATCTGACGGAACGGAAGAAGGCCGAAGCGGATCTGCGTGCGAGCAACGAGAGGTTTCATGCTCTGTTCGTGACTGCGCTCGACGCGATCCTCTTCTTCGATGACAGCGGCCAATACTTCGATGCGAACCCTTCGGCCGTCGCGCTCCTCGGCTACAGCAGGGAAGAGATCATCGCGAGGCGGGTCGGCGACTTCACTCCGGAGCTCGAGAGGCCTGCCGCGGTTGCGGGCGTCTACTTCGCTCGCGGCAGCGGCGAATCAAGGATCGTGCGGAAGAACGGCGAAACGCGCTACGTCGAGTACCGGGTCGACACGAACATCGTTCCCGGGACGCACTGCCTCCTCGTCGTCGATATCACCGACCGGAAGGAGCTCCAGAGCACATCGCAGGAGATGGCCGTAAAGCTGCTCGAATCGCAGGACGAGGAGCGGCGCCGAATCGCGAGACAACTTCACGAGACCACGGCGCAGACGCTCGCCGCGCTGCGGATGAATCTTCTGCACACGCGCGACGCCGCGGCGGCCGATGTTCCCGCGGCATCGTTGAACGAAAGCGTGGCCCTGACCGATCAGGCCATTCGCGAGGTCCGCACGCTGTCGCATCTTCTCTATCCGCCGCTCATCGAAGACCTCGGCGTCGCCGCCGCGCTGCGCTGGTACGTCGACGGATTCAGCGAACGAAGCGGCATCGCCGTAATGCTCGATGTGCCGGAAGATCTGGGACGGTTTCCCGTCGCGGTCGAGAACGGCATCTTTCGTATCGTGCAGGAAGCCCTGACGAACATTCACCGCCATTCGGGCAGTTCCGTGGCCCGCGTTTCGCTGTCGAAAGCGTCCGGCGAGCTGCACGTCGTGATCGAAGATGAGGGGCGTGGAATGCCGGCGCCCCAGCCGGGCAAGCTCGTTGCCGGTGTAGGGCTCGCTGCCATGCGGGAGCGCGCAAAGGAGCTCGGCGGCGAGCTCCGGATCGCTTCCTGCGACAAGGGAACGAAGATCGAGGTGAGACTGCAAGTATCGGATGACCAGCAATGTCAAAGTTCCGCATCCTGATTGCCGACGACCATGAAGCGATCCGGAGGAGCCTGCGCCTCCTCCTGGAGTCGCACGCCGATTGGGAGCTGTCGGGCGAAGCGGCGAACGGGCGCGAGGCGGTCGAGAAGGCCGCGCTGCTGCAACCCGATCTCGTCATCACCGACGTCGACATGCCGGAGCTGACGGGACTGGAAGCGATCCGCCAGATCCGCATGCGCGATCCCTGGAGCGAAGTCATCGTGTTGACGATGTACGACACGGCGGAGCTCGCGGCCGAGCTGCGGAAGGCCGGAGCCGCGGCGGTGATCGCGAAGAGCGAAGCGAGCGAGCGGCTGGTGCCGGCCGTCCATGACGCCCAGCGGCGGCGGGGATGGTTCGGAGGCGCGGTCCTCGCGCGTCCGCGTCACGCCATGACGTTCTTCCGGACCAGGGCGGAAGCGGATGCGGAGTTACGTCCGTTCATTGCCGAGGGCGTGGAGCGGGGCGAGCGGATCGTCCATCTCGTCGATGCGCGTGATGCAGGCGGCGAGACCGGTGCCGGCATCGATGTCGCGGCATTCGATGTGATGCTTCGCGGCGAGACCGCGTTCGAGCACGATTCGATGCTCGGCCATTTCGCCGGCCTCGCGCGCGATTCGGCCTCACGCGGCTTCCCGCTCACGCGAATCATCGGCGAGACCGCCTGGATGATGGAGCACAACCCCAACTTCATGGAGCTCGAGCCGCGCTTCAATGACCTGTTGAAGGACCTCGACGACGTCATCGTCTGCGCCTACGACGTCACGAAGTTCTCTGCCTCGATGATCGTCGAATGCATGCACGCGCATCCGCTGGTGCTGACCGGCGGCGTGTTCCATCAAAACCCCTTCTTTGACGTAGGGCGGGTTCTCTAACCCGCCCGGACAGCAGTTGGCGGTTGGCAGTGAAGCACGCTGATTCTTCCTGCTATCTGCTAGCTGTCAACGGCCAACTGCCAACTGCCATCCAAAATCCGTCCTTCCGCAAGAAATGACACTAGGCAGATACGGAACTGATCTCCGAACATGCTGCAATGACTCCCGCTGGAGAAAAGGAACGTCCATGAAAAAGCTGAGTCTTGTTTTCGTCGCGTTGGCCGTGTTGACCCTCGCTCCTTCGGCCATGGCCTGCGCAATCTGCGATGGAGAGAACTGCCAATGGGGAACCTATCCCGACTTCTGGGCCGCTGAATGCTGGGAAGACTGGTGTCCGCCGTGCGGCTGTTTCACGACCGGACACTGTCAAGGCCCGTCGGCGTCGGCCGTCACGAGCGACCTGGCCATGGAGTACCGGATTGCTTCCGTCGAGATCCGTCAGGGACAGGCTGACGCGATCGTCGCCTATAAGACCGAAAAGGCTCCCGCCGTCGTGGCGCAGAAGTCGCCGGTCCGCAAGTAACACAACGAAGTCCATCAGCCGGCGGGAGTCGTGGGCTCATCGATGCAATTCCGGAATGCGATCGAGCAGTATCTGGCGGAGTGCTTCGCGCGCGAAGAGACGCCGCGGGCGTGCGAGCTGGCCGCGCGCTGCGGACTCTCGCCTGCGCAGTTCACACGCGCACTGCTGCGCGAGAGCGGCATGCGTCCGGCCGACTATCTGAAGCTGCGGCAGGTCGAGTTCGCGCGCCGCCTTCTCGATACGACTGAGCTGAACACCACCGAGGTTGCGTACCGCGCCGGCTTCGGCACGCGCGCGACTTTCTTCCGCGTTTTTCGCCGCATCACGGGCGAGACGCCGGCGCAGTTCCGCCGCTACTCGCAACATCTGGAGGCGTCATGATCTCTCTCGTTTTTCTTCTTGCGATTCTCGCCGCGACGCCTGACACCGCGACGGTGACGATGTCGCTCGATCTGCAGCAGCCGGCGATCGTTTCCCGCGTGACGCTGGAGTTGCGCTCCCTGCGCGACGGCAGCATCACGACACACGACAATCTCTGGTCGCCGCTCGACGTGCAGAAGCAGACCATCGCGCCGGGCGTGTACGACCTGACGATCATCGCCGCGGGACATCGTCCGATCACGCGCCGCGTCGTTGCCGCCGCTGGCGAAACCGTCGCCCTCGGCCAGATCGCGCTTCCCGCGCTGCCGCGCATCCTCGGCAACGTCACCGCCAACGGCGCTCCCGTCGCCAACGCCACCATCCGCACGACCGAGCCTCAGGCACAAGTGCGCACCGGCACCGACGGCCGTTTCGCGCTGGAGGTGACATCGCAACGGCCTCGCTTTCTGATCGCCGAGGCGCAGGGACTCGGGACGCGCGCGATTGATGTGCCGCAGTCGAACAATGACTCCGTTCTTCCTCCGATCGAGATGGAAGCGCCGTCGTCGTTGGAGATCACGGTGCGCCGTCCTCCAAACAGCCATGAAGCGTTGGAGATGCAGATCGGGGTGAAGGGACGCGCTGCGATGCACTGGCTCGCTCGCCGCACGCTGGAGCCGCGTCGATCGAAGGCGCGGTTCGACGCGCTCGCCAGCGGCTCGTACATCGTGCTCGTCCGCGGAAAGGGAGCGATGGAGCAGCTCGCGTCGAAGGTAGTCCTCGGCGAGAACGAGCATCGGAGGATGACGATCGCCATCGAGCCGATGACCATCGATGCGCGTCTGCTCGTGGCAGGGGAGCCGGTCGCGAATGCCACGGCCATGCTGCTCGATACCGTCAACTCCACGATGCTCCGCTTCACCACCGACGTGGTCGGGCGGTGGAAGGGCGCGGTGTGGCAACGGAGCGAGTACGTCGTGCGCGTGATGGCGCCGAACATGGCCATCGCGACGACGCACGCGACGTTCGATCGTCCGAAGTTGACCATCGATCTCCCGGCGCTCATCGTGCGCGGACGCGTGCTCGACGAGCACACGGGCAAGCCGATTCCCGGCGCGTCGCTGTATCTGCGCACGCATTGGGAAGATAAGTCGGCGACCGCGCCTCTCACCGCCGACGCCGAGGGCCGCTTCATCTTCCGCGGCGTGCAGCCCGGCCAGCAGCAACTCACCATCCGCGCGGACGGCTATCTGATGCCCGAGAACGTCGATTTCGACCTCTCCGAACAGACGCCTGTACACGAGCTGGAAGTGAAGATGGATCCCGGCGTCAAGCGCGAGATCGCCGTGCGCGACAGCCGCGGCGCGCCGGTCGCGAGCGCGAACGTGCTGTGCGGCGACGAGGAGCGGATCCGCTCGTTCGCGATGACGAACGAGGAGGGGCACGCGGTCGCACCGCTGCCCGCCGAAGGCTGCACGCTCTACGTCATCCCCGACGGTAACTCCTTCGCGCTGACACGCGTCACGCGCGCGATGATCGACAGCGGCGCCGCGCTGCCGGTCCTGTTCCCGCAGACGACCGGCCGCCTGGAAGTCGTCACGCAGACCGAGCAGGGACAACCGGTCGGCGGCGTGCGCCTGCTCGTCCGCTACAACGGCACGCTCGTCCCGCCGGAAATCGTCCGCGCGATGGAGCGCGCGCAGGGCCTCGCATTCCGCACCGACGACGGCGGCGTCGCCACCCTCCCGGCCCTCCCCCTCGGCACGTACGAGCTCTGGCCCTACCGCACCGAGCACGAGGCCGCGCAGATCCTCGCGTCCGCGTCCGCGCTCGATGCGCCGATCCAGTTGAATCTGAAGACGGGCGAGAATCGGGTGTCGGTGAAGCTGCGCGCCAGATGAGTCAGATCGACATCGATTGAGTCGCGATCCCCACGTTGTTCTCCGACGCCTGGATCGCGACGACCGCCAGCTCGTAGTTGCCCGATGACGACGGCCACGGCACGTTGCCGTAGTACTCGCTCGTTGCCGTCAGTACGAACGCATCGCTCTTCGTGACCACGGCGCCGTTCATGCGCAGCTCGCCCCAGACGATGAATTCCGACGACGGCCACTCGTTCGGTCCGCTCGGATTGGTCTTCGAGTCGTTGATCGGACAACCGCACATCATCGTGACCTTCGCGCTCACCGCGAACACGCCGTTCGCCGCCTTGACCGCGATGATGCTGGCCGCCAGTCCCGGCATGACCACGATGTAGCCCGGCTCGGTGATCAGCGACGATCCCGGCTCGACCCACATCAATCCCGACGACGTGATGCCCTTCGCCGTCGCGGAGATCTCGACGACCGTCGGATTCGGGATGTCGAACGTCGCCAGGAAGAACGCCGTCGTCCCGGGATTCGCGGTGAGGTACCACACCTGCGGTCCCGGATACGTCAGCACGACACCGCTCGACGCGTTCTTGCTCACCGTCTGCGACAGATTCCCGGAGTCCTGGCCCTTCACGCCCGCCCATCCCGAGGCGAGCACTTTTTTCGTTTGCGTATCGGTGACGGTGACGGTCGAGTAACCGATGTCGGGCCCGAGGAACTTGCCGCCACGAGCCTGGACGCGGATGAGGATGGATGTCTGCATGGGCGGAATTGTAGTTAGGCCCTGCCTCAGGCCTTGCACGTATTGATCTTGCCCGGCTCTGACGGTGTGCAGGCTTCCTCCACATCGTCCTCCCGCGGCCAGGACCATTTGGCCAGGACGCGGGAGGCGGCGGCTTTGCCGGCGCGGATGGCGCCGTCGAAGAACCCGGGCCAGCGGTCGGCGGTCTCCGTGCCGGCCCAGAAGATGTCGCCGAGCGGCTCGCGCCAGCCGACTTCGGCCCAGGTGGTCCAGGTGCCCGGCGTCAGGTAGGCGGTGAACGCCCCGCCAGTGAATTGCTTCGTGTTCCAGTTGTAGTAGACGAAGTCTTTGACGTCGGTCTTGATTCTCGTGTCCCTGAAGTAGCGATAGAAGTCTTCGAGCACCCGTTCCTTCACGACGCACGCGAGCTGTTCATCGGTGTAGCCGGGATGCTCCTTCGCCAGCTCTTTGGTGAGCTCCACGTTCCTGTCGGCGGCGATGAACGAGGTCAGGATGCCCGGCTTGTTGCCGGGAGGGGAGCTGTCGGCCACGAACTGGCAATAGTGCGGATCGTCGTCCTTCAGACCGAGGGGAGCGATGGTGCTGCCGCTGAGACAATCCTTCCGCCAGAACGCTTCCTCGTAGACGGCATGGACCTTGGCCATCGATCCCATGGGGGCGCCCTCGCTGAACTTCATGTGCTTCGTATACGCGTCCCCATACGCTTCCCTGTACCGCTCATCATTCATGAGCTTGGATTGATTGAAGTAGGTGATTTTCTGGCGCAACGCGGGCGGGATGGCGACGATGACCGCGCGGCCCATGAGGGTCTCTTTCTGCGTCGAGACCTGCATGCGCTCGTCCTGCTGCACGATGACCTTGACCTCGCTGTTGAGGTGGAAGCGGCAGCCGGCAGCCTCGAGCTCCTTCCGCAGCTTTCCGGGTATCTGTCCCGCGCCGCCGCACAGCAGCCACTTCTCCGGCGTTTCCGACTGCGGCGAGACGCGCTGCGTCCAGGCCATGTGCAGTTCGGAGACCTGGCCCGGCTCGAATCCGCCCGCCCCGCCGATGTGCGCCTGGAAGTCGGGGAGCCACGGCGTCCGGCCCGGCATCAGTTCCTCGGCCCATCCCTTCAGCGATTTTTCGAATGTCCTGGTGTCCATGTCCCTGGCATCGTGCGTGGCCCAGGGGCGATCGGGGATCACCGTCCCCGATTTTTTGAGCAGCTCGCCCCACACGGCGCCTTCCTGCGGGTCTTTGACACAAGCGCCGAGGGTGCCGTCATTGCAATGAGCGGGGTCGGCCGGAGGATGGTGCGGGTCACATCTGCCGTCGAGCAGCGCGGAGACATCGCCGTTGAAAATGGTCCGATTGCCGCCGGTCAATTGAATGCTGCGGCCCTTCTCATAGCTGTTGAAAGGAGTGATTTTCAGCTCCTTCACCAGGGCCTGCATTTCGTACTGCGTGTCGCCGACCCATTGCCCGCCGAAGTCGAGATAGCCCCCTTCGATCGTTCCCCGGCCATACATGCGCCCGCCGATGCGGTCGTTGGCTTCCAGGATGTCGACGGTCCAGCCGGCTCTGATCAACTCCCGCGCCGCGATGAGACCGGACAACCCGGCACCGACCACCACGGCGTTATGGACCGGGTGCGTTGTGCCCCTGGAAGACTTCGCGGGAGGCTTCGAAGATGGTTCCGGCGGCTTGACTTCCTGCGCGCCGGCCACTGCTCCGAGCGTCAGCCCTCCGATTCCACCGGCCACGATTCTCCCGAATTGCCGGCGGTCCAACGCGTTCGTCGTTACATCTTTGCCGTCTTCGTCATCCTTCGGATTTTTCATGATTGCTCTCCGATCGTTATCCAACGACGCCGGCGGCCTGGGAAGCGGGAGCGCTCGACGCGAGTCCCGAATTCGGAGGTCGTACTCGAATGACAGACACCTGACTTTGGGTGAAATTGCTGGAATTCCACACTAGCACAGATGAGTGCGGCAGGAAGGGTGGAATCGTGTGTGCGTGCGGGGAGTCGAAGGCCCTTCCCGCTTGTCCGCGCTCACAGCACGTGGCAGCTCGACGCGTTGCTCATGGCGGCGCTGGATTTCGGATCGTGCTTTCCCATCAGCTCCGCCGAAACGGCCAGGCTCAGATAGCGGTCGTCGAGCCAGAGCATCAACCTGGCTGCCACCATCTCGGACAGAAACGCTTCGAGCCCGCCGGCAACGAGGCTCGCGGCCTCGAGATGCGCGCGGATGGCCTGAAGTGGCCGGTTCTGATCGCAATAGAGGTAGGCGAGGCGTTGCCAGCCGTCGAGGATCGTCAACGTGCGCTCGGCGCGGGGGCGGAAGTCCCAGATGGCCAGCGACTCGTCGTGCTCGACGTAGAGCAGGCCGCGGCTGCCGCTGTTCTCGTGCCATCGCACCGCGGCGGTGCGCATGCCGGCGATGTACGTCTCCGGATCGCGGCAGTCCATGTAGTCATGTTCGAAGTAATAGGCGAGCGAGGAGAGCTCCTCTTCGGGAAGGCCGTAGACGTAGCGATAGCTCTGGTCTGGCCGTACGTTGGCGAAGCCCAGCTCCGCCGCGCACTCGTAATTCGGGCTGAATCGATCGAGGCGGATGGCACCCACGCCGTGCGGCGGCTGGAGGTGGTGCAGCGCGCCGATCACGCCCGCCATCGAGTCGTAGTCGCCGGCCCCTTCTCCCGGAAATCCGTAGATCAGATTCCAGTACGCGCGCATGCCGAACTCCCTGCACCATTTGAGCAGCTGAACGTTCTGAATCGCGGTCGTCCCCTTGCGCATCAGCCGCAGCACGTCCGAGCTGAGGCTCTCGATCCCGGGTTGGATCGTCGCGATTCCCGCCTCGCGCATCGCCCGGACCTGCTCCTTGGTGAGGTTGGCCTTCGTCTCGTAGAAGAGGCCGAGCTTGAGCTTGCGCCGGCGCAGCTCGGGGATGAGGTCGCGGAAATAGCGCATGTCCAGGATGTTGTCGACCATCTCCACGTATTCGGGACGGTGCCGTTCGATGAGCTCCTCGATCTCGGCGAGCACCCGTTCCGCGCTCTTGCTGCGGAAGGTCATCGAGGTCCCGTTGAGGCCGCAGAACGTGCAGTGGTGCTTCTCGCCCCACCAGCATCCGCGCGACGACTCCAGCAGCACTCCCCACGAATTGCGCGGGCGTGGACGAAGTGCCGCCAGTTGCGGAAAGTAGTCGTCGTACCGCGGCGTCGGCAGGTCGTCGAGCTGGCGGACGCGTTCCGGGGCGAGGCTCGCATAGTGCGTTCCGCCGTTGCGGGAGATCACGCCGGGGATGAGCGCTCCGTCCGAGCCGTCGCGCAAGGCCGCGATCAGGCGCGGGAAGGTGATGTCCGACTCGCCGCTGCAGACGTAGTCGATGAACGGGAAGGAGCGGTGCGTCTGCAGTCCCATCACGTCCTCGCAATTCGCCCCTCCGAACAGGATGCGGATTCGAGGGAACCGCTGCTTGACCCGCGCCGCCAGCGCCAGAGACGCCGCGTGCTGCGTGAACGTCGACGTGAAGCCGACCACGTCGTACGACGGCCAATCGACCTGGTCGAGACACTCCTGGAGGAACGCCTCGGTGCGCGCGCGACATCGCCGCAGCACGGCGACGGCCTTGTCCGTCGCCATGTACGTGGAGAAGCGGCCGGCGAAACTGTTCAGATACTTCGCGTCGAGGTCGCCGCGCTCGCTGTTGAGGCAGGCGGCAAATACCCAATCGCCAGCCAGGCTCTGCGACGGCGCCAGCTCGGCGACGTAGTAGTAGTCCTCATGCCCGACCAGCTCGGCGAATTTCATGTTCAGGTAAAGGATCCGCGAGGAGATCCCCATCGCCTCGAGTTGCGCCTGCAGCAGGCTGACGCCGATGGCCGGCCGGATCGCGCCGAACGGCATGCTGATGAAGAGGACGTTCATTGCGCGACCTCCTGCCGTGCGGGCGGTTGGCGATACAGCGGAATGACCTGCCCGGTCTCTTCCGACTCATCGAGCGCGATGACGGCGTCGAGCACTTCCTCCGTCGTCACACGGCCGGGGAAGGTGTCGGGCGCGATGGCATTGACGCGCACGCCGAGGGTCCAAAGCTCGCTCGCCAGGTGATAGGTGAGGTGATTCAGGGCCGCTTTCGACGTGCCGTACAAGGCCTGGCCGAGGTCTTCGTAGACGAACAGACCGGCAGTGCTCGAAACGTTGACGATGTTGCGCCGCCGCCGCGCATTCTCCTCGGGATCGTGATGCCACAACGCGTTTGCCAGCGCGACCGACAGGCGGAGCGGCGCGATCAGGTTCACGTCGAACACGTGCCGGTATTCCTCCGTGGTGCGCGGCTGGAGGATGCTCCCGAACGCGCGGACGGCGGCAGCGTGAATGACGAGATCGACGCCGCCGCACACCTCGACGACCTCGCGTACCGTCTCCTCGATCCCGCCGTCCGTGGTCAGGTCGGCGCGGATGGCATGCACGGCGTGCTCGTTCCGGCTCACGGCAAGCGGCGGATCGAGCGGATCGAAGAACCTCTGCTCCTGCGTCGCGAAGCGAATCTCGCCCCGATGATGCACGGCCACGATCTGATAGTGCCCGGCGTAACGCTCGATGAACGCGCTGCCGAAGTGTCCGCTGGCGCCGGTGAGGAGACAGACCCGCCGCGTCATTTCCAGCGCTCCAGCAGCGACGCGCCGAACTTCGCCACCGCTTCTTCGAGCGGCCGATGGATCCACATGATGATCGTGGTGCGGGGGCGCCGCGGATTGTGGAGGAACGTGTGGAAAGAGCGAGGCGTGCACTCGAACGCCACCAGCGTGTTGTTTTCCGGCGCACAGCGGACGGCCGCGTGCGAGACGTCGCATGTCGCTGAGTCGAAGAGACCGGTCTCGCCGCCGTCGTCGGGCCGCCAGCCGTCGTTGAGCAGATAGAAGATCAACGCGACGCCGCGCACGACTTCCACCTTCTCCCCATCCGCCAGCGTCCCGCTGCCTGTTTTGTACGAGCAGACGTCCTGATCCGGCGCGCGGATCCCGTCGCCATTCGCGTGCGGAAACCAGACCGGGTTGAAATCGTTGTGAACGAATCCATTCCGGCTTCCGGGCGTGTGGTGATGCGCACCGGCGAATACGTAGGGCGTCCGGCCGACGGAGAACGCCGCGGCCAGCATGTCGCGCCAGGCGGGGGTGAGGAACAGGGCAGCCGGGCCTTCCGTCGGCGCGCGGAATCCGATTCCATAGGCGTCGTAGCCGGGGATGTTGCGCGAAAAACGGCGGCCGTCGGGAGTCTCGCTCAATCCCAGGTCGAGGAGCGCGCGCACCTGCGCCGCCAGTTCGCCATAGAAGTCCGGCCGGAACACATTCCGCGCGATCACATGCGGAAACGGGCTCGCGCGGCGGAGCCATTCACGACTCTCGAGGACGTCGCCCAGCTCAGGCATCGGCGGAGCCCTCCTGAGGCATGGCGACGGGCCAGCTGGGCGCGGCGGGGCGCGTGCGAAAGAAGAACGTCTGGTACAGGCGGCCTTCATCGAGCCGCTCTCCCCACCCCGCCGCACCGCTGTGCGGTACGTCTCCGCGCACCAGGATGAGCCGGTTGAAGACGTTTCCGAAAGAGTCGACCTGCTCCCAATGGCTCGCGGGCGTCATCCAGTCGAACTGTTTCCGCTGATCGCGATTGCGCCACAGGTGCAGTCCGCCCTCGAGCGGCGCCGACGGAGTGAGATAGATGATGCCGGCCCATCCTTCGGCGCCGACCGGATTCCAGCTGTCGACGACGTGATTGTGCACTCCATCGCCAAGGCGTTGGCGATTGTCCGGTTTGACATGGAAACAGCAATTCCACAAGCAGGACTGCTGGCCGCCGTTCGGCCCGGTCGGCTTCGAGTGCGCGTCCACGGCCACGGGGGCGCGCCAGTGATCGAGATCGATCGGCTCGCCGACCGCTGCCTCCAACGCGCGAATGACATCCGCGGACGACTTGAACGGGCAATGGTCCGCGTCGCGGAACCGCGTCGCCCACCAGGTGGCGCGAGCACGTCCCGCATCGACGTCGTCCTGATCCTCGTAAGGCGTGTAGTAGGACTGCCGCAAGGCATAGCTCCGCACGGCATCGGGATCGCCGTAGAACTCGTCAACCACGACGATGCTGCGCCGCGACCTCTGCATCGGACGAATCCTCCTGTATCGACTGCCGTGTGAGGAACGGCGGCGGGATGCGGGTCGCGGCGGTTGGATCGAGCCCCAGAAATGAAAGGACGCGGCCGGTCTCTTCGCGGCGTGCGGCGGCCAGATCCTCGTACTCGACGCGTAGCGCCTGCGCTCCGCGGCTGCGAAAGTATTGCTCCCACTGCGACTGCTGGTGCTCGATGTGCTCCTCGAGCTCGCGGATCGTTCCCGGCTCGGGCGCCGGCTCCGGCGCGCGCGGGCGCACCTCTCCTTCGAAGCGCCACCACTCATTCGTCCGGATGGCGCGGAACCACGAACGCGCCTGCGACTCGCGGTCGCGCCGCACCATGTTCACGTACTGCGCGCCGGGAAACAGCGAGTCGAGCACGTCCTCGGGCGGTCCCGCGAAGCCGATGTCGTTTGCCAGCACCGCGATGTGCATCGCCTGGATCTTCATCGCATAGATGCCGTTGGTCGTGGTGCCGTGCTGGATGGCGGTGTCGAAATACTCCTCGAACGATGCATCCGCCGGGAGGCGCAGCGCGTCGAGCCACAGCGAACGGAACGCCGGCGCAAAGACCTCGTCGGGGCGCCCCGCGATCTGCGTCGCGCGGAGCGCCTCACAGAGAAGGCTGCTGCCGGTTCGCGGCGTGGCGGCCACGATGTAGCTGCGCGTCGGACGGATCATGCCCCCTCCTCAGGGCTTCGGTCCGATGGGTGGACGGCCGGGACGCTGCGGTTTTCCGCCATGGGACTCGTCGGCGCGGAGGTTCATCCGATCGGCCAGTTGCGGCTCCGCGACCGCGCGATGCTGCACCGGAGGCACGTACATCGTGGCGACGTTCGAGCCGCGCTGCAGCGCTTCCGCCAGTTTCTCGAGCGGGACTTGTTGAGTGATGGACGGGAGCATCGGATGGGTGCGCGACGTGACGAGCATGACCACGTGTTGCGCGGGGTAGAACTGCAACAGGTAGTTCTGCAGCAGGCGCAGGTTTTCCCCGCTTCGCTCGCCGGGCCGATTCGCGGCTTCGAGCACGATCGGCGCCTGCACGACGATCAGGCCGACGTCGGCCTGCACCGGCCGGTTGCGGATCAGCAGATCGGAAGCCTCGTAGATCTGCAAGCCATCGAAGCCGGGATCGAGGCCGAGGTCGGCGAGGAGGACATCGATCGACGAGATGCCGGGAATGACCCGGGTCTTCAGATCGAGCACGCTCGCCGCGCGCTGGATCAATGTCGTCGGATAACAGTAGACGTTGGGATGGCCGTACGTTGCGAACGCCACCGGCGGCGCTTCGACCGCGGCCGCCACGACCTCGCTGGTCATGCGGCGATAGATGACGATGCGATGGACGCCGAGCTCCCGGCGCGTCGTCAGGTCGACCACCTTCGGACCGAAGCCCCTGAGGTAGTCGACCATGCCCAGGGCGATGTCCGTGATGAAGATCTGATTGACGCGCCGGAGTGTCTCCTCCGCTTCACGTGTGATCTGGTGAACCCCGACCATGCCCAACCCGACGATGGCGATGTCGAATGGAAGACGGCGTTTCGTTTTCATCCCAGCCTCCCCACCAGACGCGTGACGGCGTCGAGCAGATTTCCGAAATCCTGCGCGCCGCGGATCTCACGCACCGCTTGCACGACCGTCGCATCGCGAATGACGCGGTCGATCTCGAACTCCTCGAACGGCTGGAAGATATTCAGCCAGTCGTGATGGCCCGAGATGATCGTTCCGATGCCCGGAGGCGGCGGCGGGGGTGGTCCCGGCGGTGGTCCCGGAGGCGGCGGTACCGGCCCGATGCCGATATTGATGCCGGGCGGCGGCCCCGGAGGTGGCGGAGGCGGTCCGGGTGGCGGCCCCGGAGGTGGCGGAGGCGGTCCGGGCGGTGGCCCAGGAGGAGGCGGAGGCGGTCCCGGCGGTGGGGGTGGCCCCGGCGGTGGGGGTGGCGGTCCCGGGGGAGGAGGCGGCGGTGGTCCGGGCGGTGGCCCGGGCGGAGGTGGTGGTGGTCCTGGCGGCCCAGGAGGAGGTCCCGCAATCCCGCCTCCGGGCCGGAGTTTGTCGATGAGCGTCCACAACGAGGCGCGCTCGACGGTCAGCGCCCTTCGCTCGACGGGTGTGATCTCGTACTCCGCGAGCGCTTCGTCGGGATCGGCGAGCAGCTTGAAGTAGAAATCGAAATCGGTCTCGGTGCGCTCCAGGATCGTTCTCAGATCACTTTTCCGTAGATCACTCATCGTCGACTCCTCGGCCCGAACGGCCGATCCCGAGCAGATGGCTGTCCCGAATCACAGAAGTGCGGAGAGAAGGCCTTCGGAAATTATGTCCGCGGAATGAGGGTGTCAAGAGGGAAGGGCGATTGGGCCCGGCGGGATTTTTCCTCAGAACGTGATGTGCCGCTCGTAATGGCACGTGTACCCGCCCGGGTTCTTGCGCAGGTAGTCCTGGTGGTACTCCTCCGCGGTCCAGAACGTTTTCGCGGGGACGATCTGCGTGACGACCGGGCGCTTCCACGCACCTGATTTATCGACGCGCGCTTTGACCGCCTCGGCGGTCCGGCGCTGCTGGTCGTCGTGGTAGAAGATCACGGAGCGGTACGACGTGCCGACGTCGTTGCCCTGCCGGTTCAAGGTCGTCGGGTCGTGGATCTTGAAGAAGTAGAGCAGGATCTGCTCGTACGAGATCTTCGCCGGATCGAAGGTCAGCTCGACCGATTCGGCGTGTCCCTCGTGGTGCTCGTAAGTGGCGTTGGCGACGTCGCCGCCGGTGTAGCCGACGGTGGCGTGCACGACGCCGGGGAGCTTGCGGAGCAATTCCTCGAGGCCCCAGAAGCAGCCGCCACCGAGCGTCGCCTTCTCGAGGTGCGGAGCGGGAGGTGGAGTGGCGCCGAGGTGCATGGCGCAGAAGAATACGACGAACGTCGCGAGCACTGCGAAGCGGGTGCGGAACATCATCAGGATGAACCTCCGCGTGTGATCAACACGCGGAGGCGCGTCGACATTCAAATTCGAACACCTGCCACTGTTTCCCGTTGTATTCGACGCGTCGCGGCTGAACGGACGAGCCGGCATAGTCCGCAATGACGCCTCTCCAGAAATCGAGCGCGGCGGTATTCCTGTCGAACACGCGGACGGACCAATGACCTGGGTATCGGTCCCAGAGCAGATGGGCGGCTTTGCGGCCGACGCCGGAGCGGCGGTACCGGCGAAGCACGAAGAGCTCCGCGACGTCGTAGACATTCGGATCATCCGACACCGGCGAGCCGAGCGTTGCCAACGCGAAACCGGCCAATTGAGAGCCGCACCGGATGAGGAAGGGAAAGCGACGTTCGGGCTCCGACCAGTAGAGCGGCAATCGCGCATAGCCGAAGCGGCCGTCGATTCCGACGTCGACCTCGAAGCATTCACTCAGATCGTGCTGATACAACTCGAGCAGGTTCGCGAGCACCGGCATCTCGTCCGGTGTAGCAACGTTGAGAGTGACTTCCATCGAATCTGTGACGATCATCGTAACGGGCGTCAGGCGCGCGGAGGGAGATGCTACCGTTCCCGGCCGAGGATCGGTCATGACCATTCGATACATCGGGCGCGCCATTGCCGGCGCGGTTCTTCTTATCGGTTTCTCCTCGGCCACGGCGGCAACGCCCACCATCGACCAGCTTCTGAGCGTGAAGAGCGTGTCGCGGCCGCGCATTTCACCCGATGCGCGGTTCGTCATGTTCGACAGGACGGAGACGGACTGGAAAGAGAACGCGTACGTCACGCACATCTGGCTGGCCGACACGCAATCGGGTCGGACGTTTCAGCTGACGCGCGGGAAGAAGTCGACGACGGATGCCGCATGGTCGCCGGATGGGCGCTGGATCTCGTTCGTGACCGAGCGCGAGCCGGATGCGGTCGCGCCGCCGGAAGAGAAGACGGATAAGACGGACAAGAAGGCGGATGACGCGAAGCCCGACGGCCGGCAGATCTGGCTCATCTCGCCGCTCGGCGGTGAAGCGCGGATGCTGACCAAGCACGGCGCGCACATCGATTCGTACGAGTGGTCGCCCGATGGGAAGCAGATCGCGTTCGCGGCGCCCGTTCCGGAGTCGAAGGCGATGAAGGACCGGAAGGAGAAATACAGCGACTACGAAGTCTTCGAGGATGACTACGATCAGGATCAGCTGTGGCTCGTCGACGTCGAGACGGCCGATGGGAACGGGCAGCCGGCGATCGCGACACGGCTGGTCACCGATCCGAAGATCACGGTTGATGACATCGCCTGGTCGCCCGACGGATCGCGCATCGCGTTCACCGGCGCCTCGCGCCCGATGATCGCATTCGGAGAGACGGCCGACATCTACACGATCGAGGTAAAGAAGCCGGGCGCTCCCTCGAAAATCGTCGCGCTCGACGGCCCCGACTCCTTCCCCCGCTTTTCACGCGACGGTAGCGAGATCGCGTTCTCGACCTCACTGGCGCAGAAGTATTCGTACTACGCGAATGGCCACATCGCTTCCGTGCGGCTCGCCGGCGTGCTGGCGAAAGCGGCCACGACGCCTGCTGACGTCAAAGACCTCACGTCGACGTTCGACGAGGATGTAACTCTCGTCGATTGGGGACCGAACGGCATCATTTTCCGCGCGCAGCAGAAGACGCGAACGCATCTCTTTCGAATCGATCCGGCCACGAGCGTCATCACGCGCGTCACACCGGACGACTTTTTCCTGAACGACGCCAGCTTCGACCGCACGTTCACGAACTGGGCGTACACGGCATCGGATGCGACGCACGCCAGCGAGATCTTCACCGGTCCGGTGGCGGGCCCGGCGCGCAAGCTGACCGACATGACCGCGCAGTTCGCGGGCATGAGCCTCGGCAGCGTCGAGCTCGTGTCGTGGACGAGCAAGGACGACACGCCTATCGAGGGCGTCCTGCACAAGCCGGCGAACTTCGACGCTTCGAAGAAATACCCGTTGCTGGTGGTCATCCATGGCGGACCGACCGGCGTTTCGCGGCCCGTCTTCAGCCCCGCCACCCGCACCTATCCGATCGAGCTCTTTCTCGCCCGTGGGGCGCTCGTGCTCGAGCCGAATTACCGCGGCAGCGCCGGCTACGGCGCGAAGTTCCGCGCGCTCAACGTCCGCAACCTCGGCGTCGGCGACATGTGGGACGTCATGAGCGGCGTCGACGCGCTGATCGCGCGCGGCATGGTCGACGGCACGAAGCTCGGCGCGATGGGCTGGTCGCAGGGGGGATACATCTCGGCATTTCTGGCCACGAACACGGATCGATTCAAGGCCATCTCCGACGGCGCCGGCATCAGCGACTGGACGACGTACTACGTCAACACCGACATCACGCCGTTCACGCAGCAGTACCTGCAGGCAACGCCGTGGGACGATCCGAAGATTTATGCGATGACCTCGCCGATCACGAACATCCGCAACGCGAAGACGCCGACGCTGATCCAGCACGGCGAAAGGGACAAGCGTGTCCCTCCGCCGAACGCCTTCGAGCTCTATCGCGGATTACGCGACGTGAACGTGCCGAGCACGCTGATCGTCTATGCCGGTTTCGGTCACGGCATCAACAAGCCGAAATCGAATCGCGCCGTGCTGCAACACAATTACGACTGGTTCAGCCACTATGTCTTCGGCGATGAGATCCCGAAGGACTCGCCGCTGCGCGGCAGCAGCGCGATCGACGATCACAGTGGGAAGTGAACAGAGCTCCCTGTGTTCATGCGGGATTTTGGCTCGTGGCCCAAACCCCTGATCCGCCTGCGGCACCTTCTCCGCGCGTGGCGGGGAGAAGGACCATAGAGCTTGCGCAGCGCGAGATCTATTGCCCCTCGCCCCGCTTGCGGGGAGAGGGTGCCGCAGGCGGGTGAGGGGCCGTGCAACGAGCGACGCTCTTCCCTCAGGCAGGGTTTTTCTTGCCCTCAGTCGCGTCGCGCGTGCGAGGTTCCAGGCTCAGGAAGACACTTGTGCATAGACCGGCAAGCGCAGCGTCACCGTCGTGCCTTCGCCTTCGATGCCGCTGACTTCGATCTCGCCTCCGATAAGGTGCGCGCGCTCGCGCATTCCGAGGAGGCCGATCGATAGTTCGTCGATCCGCTCACTCTCCGTAATTCCTCTTCCATTGTCTCCGATCATGAGAACGAAGACGCCGGTGTCCTCGACGACCGTGACGTCGACTCTCGTGGCGCGCGCATGGCGCAGGACGTTCGTAAGAGCTTCCTGAAAGATTCTGAAGACGGCGGTCGATTGCGCCGGATTGAGCGAGACCTCGGTCCGGGCGGAATCGCTATGCACGATGATCCCGGTGCGCTCCTGGAATTGCCGGGCGTACCAGTCGATCGCTTCCTCCAATCCGAGGACGTCGAGAACGACCGGCCGCAGATCGGAAGCGATTCTGCGGACGATGCTGATCATCGTGTCGGTCAATCCCAGCATCGCCGTCAACTTCTCCAGGAGCTCGGCCGGCTGTAATGTCTTTCCCGGTTCTCCAATGGTCTTCTTGACGCCTTCCAGTTCCCACCGGAGGCCGGTGAGGCTGGCTCCCAGTTCATCGTGAATCTCGCGCGCGATCCGGCCGCCCTCTTCCTCTCTTGCCGATTGCACGCTCGCGGAAAGAGCGCGTAATTGTTCGCTCGTGGCCTTGAGCTCGGCCTCGCTGCGCTTCAGTTTCTCCTCGGCCCGCTTGTGATCTTCAATATCTGTGCTGATGCCGTACCACCTGACAATAGTGCCGCGCTCATCGCGTAAAGGCACTGTGCGAATCAAAAACCATCGGTATTGACCGTCGGCGCTGCGCAAACGCATTTCATCCTCGGATGAACGGCCGGCGGTCATGTCGATCACCCACTTGTCGACGGCTCTCTTCACGTCGTCCGGATGAACGATGTCGTTTTGCTCGTGGATCGCCTTCTCGAAAGAGAGGCCGGTATAGTCGAGCCAGCGCTGATTGACGAAATCGAGGATGCCGGCAGGACTGAGGCACCAGACCATGGTCGCAATGGTGTCGATCACAAGCCTTATGCGATCCTCGCTCGCTCTCAATGCCACTGTCCGCTGTCGGATCCTGACGCTCAGAGCGCGGTTCCATGCGAACAACGCCAGGATGAGCAGCAGGGCCGCCGCCGCTGCATGACCTGCATAGTGGAGATATTGTCCATAAGGGTTGATGGTGTGGCCGAACCACTTGTCGTCGATCTCCTTCAATTCCGCCGCCGGAATCGCCGCGAAACCATCTGCGACAAGGCGCAGCGTTCCCAGGTCTTCCTTACGCACGCCCCGCCGGAGCTCGTCCTGGAAGATCGGGGATGAATGACGGAACTTGCCTTCGACGTTGTACTTGTTCAGGAGATAGAGCGCTGCCGGCGTATCGGCCACGAAGACGTTAATCTTGTGTTGCTCCGCCGCCCTGACCATCTCGTTGTAATTGGCGAATGGGATTATGGTCGTTATACCGTCGTCTTCCAGCAGGTCCGCATGCTGGTCGCCGGCCTTGACCCCCACCGGAAATCCCTTGAGCGACGCCAGGTCTGTAATGCCGGAAATGTCGTGGCGAAAAAAAATCGCTGCTCCGACCGTCGCATATCCGGGAGTGAAATCGAAATAGGCGCGTCGCTCGGGTGTCTCCACGATTGCGTCGATCACATCGAACTCGCCGCCACGCATCCGGCGCACGGCGTCCTTCCAATCGAGGGCAGTGATGTCGGCCCTGACTCCCGTCCTCTTTTCCCAGGCTCGCCATTGATCGACCAGGATGCCCTGCAATTCGCCATGTTCCGACCGGAACACGAACGGCGCATAGTCATTGTCCGTTACGACGCGAATGGCTCGCGCCTTCTGAGCGGCGTCCGCTGGCGAAAGCACTGTCAGCGAAACAAGGAGCAGGAGAAGGATCGCCTTCTTGTCAGCGGAGACCATGGGAGATCACGTATTCGACGATGTCGGCATTGTTGCGAAGACCGGTCTTGGCCAGCACCCGCGTGCGGTGCGTGCTGACCGTCTTCACGCTCAGGTTTAGATCGTGGGCGATGGCGGTGACCGACATGCCTGAACCGAGGAGGCGAAGAACCTGCAATTCCCGGTCGGAGAGGCGTTCGTGTGGCAGCACAGTGGCGCCGCCCCGCGCGAGATCGTCTGCGATCTTCTCGCCGATGCGCACGCTCACATAAGTCCCGCCGCGCGCGGCGCGGCGGATGGCCTTCAGCAGTTCCTCCGGGGCGCTGTTCTTTTCCACATACCCGGCTGCACCTGCGCGCAGGGCACGCACGGCGAAGAGATCTTCCGGGTGCATGCTCAGGATGATGACCGGGAGGCGGGGCAATTCGCTTTTGATGTGCTTGAGCAGATCGAGACCGCTGCGCACGCCGAGGCTGAGGTCGAGGATCACGATGTCGGTGGTGCACGTGCGCAGTACGGTCAGCAGCTCGTCGCCCGTGGCCGCTTCGCCGACGACCGTCATGTCTTCGGCTTCGACGATCAGCTGCCGCAGTCCTTTGCGGACCACGGCATGATCGTCGGCGATCACGATTCGGGTCATGGCACGAAGCCTTCGCTCTCACGCCTGCGCAGTACCTGTTCCACGGCCTTCCCGACCTCATCGAACGTACAGGGCTTGCTGAGATAGATGGCGCCCGTCTCATTCAGAAACCGATCGGTCTCCGGGCTGAAGGTATCGCCCGTGACGAACAGGAACGACTTCGCGAGGTGTGGACAGCGGGAAGCGATCTCGCGGTACAGCATCGGCCCGTCGAGATCGGGCATCCGCATGTCCGTCACCACGACCGCGTAGGCTCCGGCGACGATCTGCTGCAGCGCGGCGCGGCTGCTGCCGGCGATGTCCACCGTATGTCCCTGCGAGGTGAGGATGTCGGAGAAGGCCATGGCCACCTGAGGATCGTCATCGACGACCAGAATTTGTAACGCGGGAACGGATAACGGCGTTTCCGGCACTTCGCCGCCGGCGTCCGCGATCACGGCCGATCCCATCGGCAGGCTGATCATGAAGGTCGTACCGGAGCCGGCCTCGCTGCTCACGGCGATCGTGCCGTTGTGGGCGGTGATGATGCCGTGGCAGAGCGACAGGCCGAGGCCCGTGCCTTCACCGGTCGGTTTGGTGGTGAAGAACGGATCGAAGATGCGCGAGCGGATCTCGGCCGAAATGCCGCCGCCGTTGTCGGCGACGCTCAGGAGCACGCGTCCCGCGACGGCATCGATGCTCGAGCGGATCGTCAGTTTTCGCGGTGTGGGACGGGAACGGAGCACGTATTGGGCGTTGCTCAGGAGATTGAGGACGACGCGTTCCAGCTGCTGCGGGTCGCCATCGATGTCCGGCACAGAATCGACGAGATCGAGCTCCACGGTGATGTCGTCGGTCCTCAGCCCATACGCCATGAGATCCATGGCGGCCTGGACGACGTCGTTGACGGAGAGTGCTACGCGCCGCGGCGGCTCGTGCCGGGCCAGCGCGAGGAAGTTCCTGACGATGCGCGAGCAGCTGCTGACCGCCTGCATGACCTTTTCCGCGCGTGGCTGGCGCGGGTCGTTGTTCAGTTCCCCGTGCAGCAGCGCGGACTGGTGCATGATCACGGAGAGGGGATTGTTCAACTCGTGCGCGATGCCGGCGAGGAGCGTCCCGAGCGCGGCCAGTTTTTCGTTCTGATGCAACTGCTCGCGCTGCGCCCTGGCCGTCGATCGAAGCTCCGCCTCGCGAAGCTCCCGCTGGATCGCCGGGACGAGAAGGGCCAGGCTTCCCTTGGTGAAGAAATCGTGCGCGCCGGCCCTCATGGCATTGATGGCGATGTCGTCGCCGGCGCTCCCGGAGATCAGGATGAACGGGATGTCTTTGCCGGTCGACTTGAGCAGCTCGAGCGCCTGCATGCCGGTGAAATGGGGCATTGCGTAGTCGGAGAGAATCAGGTCCCACTCGCCGGTATCGAGCGCGGCCCGCATCTCCTTCGCCGCCTGCACCCGCCGCGTCTTCGTGGCGTAGCCGCTCTGCTCGAGCTGCAGCTCGAGCAGTTCCGCGTCGGCGGCGTTGTCCTCCACGATGAGCACCCGTAGATGTTTTCTGTCCATCTGTTACACCGTGATCGGGACCGGCTCATTGAGCACGGTCCAATACAAACCGAGCTGCCGGGCCGCATCGACGAACGTGTCGAAGTCGACCGGCTTGCGGACGTAGCTGTTCGCGTGGAGATCGCCGGCCTTGATCAGATCGTCCTGTTCGGTCGACGTGGTCAGGATCACGACCGGGATGTATTTCGTCCGGTCGTCCCGGCGGATGCGCTCGAGGACCTCGAGTCCCCCGAGGCGGGGGAGTTTGAGATCGAGCAGAACGACGACCGGTTGCTCGCGCGTGTCGCGTCCTGCGTGGGCGCCTTCGCCGAACAGGTACTCGAGCGCATTCACGCCGTCTTTGGCGATGACGACCGGGTTCGTGATGCGGGCCTTGCTGAACGCCATGAGCGTGAGCTCGACGTCGTCCCTGTTGTCCTCGACCAGCAGAATCGGCTGTTGTTTCAAGTCTTGCCTCCGAGCGTGAAATAGAACGTGGCACCCTCGTCTTCGACGCCTTCCGCCGCAACGTGACCGCCGTGCCGCGCGATGATTCGTTTGACCGTGGCCAGGCCGATCCCCGTGCCTTCGAATTGCGATTCGTCGTGCAGGCGTTGGAAGGGGCCGAAGAGCTTCGACGCGTACGCGGCGTCGAACCCGGCGCCGTTGTCGCGCACGAAAAAGGCCTGCTCGTTTTCGAGCGATGTCCGGCCCACTTCCACTCGCGCCTCGGTCCGGTTTCCGGTGAATTTCCAGGCGTTGCCGAGGAGATTCTCGAACACGATGGCGAGCAGGTGAGGGTCGGCCGAGGCCTGCAGATCGGGCTCGACCGTGAAGCTGACGTGCCGGTCCGGATTGCGCCTCGCCAGCTCGTTCGCCACGTCCTGCGCCGCTTTCGTGACATCGACCTCGCTTCGCTCCAGCGGCCTGCGCGTGACCTTCGCCAGTTGCAGCATGTCGTCGATGAGCTCCGACATCCGCTGCGTGGCGGCCCGCACCCGTTCGAGAAAGTGGACGCCGCGCTGATCGAGGTTCGGCGTGTAGTCGGTGAGCAGCGCCTTGCTGAAGCCGTCGATCGCGCGCAGCGGCGCACGGAGGTCGTGCGACACGGAGTACGAGAATGCCTCCAGCTCGCGATTCGCGGCGGCCAGCTCGCTGGTGCGGTCCGCCACTCGCTGTTCCAGCGTGGCGCGCGAGCCCTCGATCTCGGCCAGCATCTGGTTGAACGTGCTGACGAGCTGTTCGATCTCCGCCGCGCTGCGCATCACCGGCGCTCGCACCGAATAGTCCTTCGTCTCCGACACCGACGCCGCGAGGGATGCGAGGTTGAGGATCGGTCTGGAGATGATCCGCTGCGGCAGCTGCGAGAGCAGCAATGCAATCAGCAGCGACGGGATGGCCACGAGGGCGGTGACGATCGCGAATCGCCGCCAGGTCTGTTCGTAGTCGCGGAGGCCGGCGTGGATGAACAACGTCCCGAGCCGCCGGCCGCGGGAGAGGATCGGACTGTAGACTGCGACCTCGTGAGCGCCGAACCGATGGCTTTTCGAAGTCGTGCGCAGATCTTCGCTCTTCGGAGCCCTGCCGTCGCGCGAGTAGAAAGCGAAGATGCGGCCGTTCACGACGACCCCGGCCGACAACACCTGCGGCCGCGTTTTCAGAGACTCGAGCAGCGTCTTCGCCGCTTCGGCATCGTTGAAGTCGACCGCCGCCGCGATGTTGAAGGCGATCAGTTCCGCGACTGTCTCCAGCCGTACCACCAGGCTGCTCTTGACCTCCTCCAGCTGGAAGAAAAGGAGCGCCAGGCTGGCGGCGAGGAGAGCGATGCTGCTGCTGAAAATACTCAGCCAGCCGAGGTTGCGGCCGATCGATCGGGATGACATCAGCGATGCACCTCGACGACGATCCGCGCCAGCTGGAGAAGCTGCGATGACGCGCGCAATCCGGCCCGCTCGACGGCCACCTTGTTGATGTCGAACCGGATGTGATTGTCCTCGGTGGTGACGAGACCGATCATTCCGCCCTGCTCCGCGAAATCATCGACGTCGCTGACGGTCAGCACGGGAGCGCCGCGCAACGCCGCGAGGATGCGCGCGAGATTCGGGCGTTCCGTGGCCGCGACGAAGACGAGGTCGCAGGTGAGCGCGTCTTCCATCCGCCCGAGGACCTTGATCCGGATGTTTCTCCCTTGCACCGTCTGATCGCGCACGACCTCTTCGAGCGATCCGCCGAACGGATCGCTGCCGATGATGCCGATCAGGAACGGCGTAGTGGGGGCGGTGCCGGATGGGGTGGGCGGCCAGCGGATGTAGGTCGCGAACTTGTAGATGAACGCGGCCTTCACGCGATACTCCGGCGCCGGGACGGCCCACACCTGCGCAACGCCGAGGCCGGTCATCAACAGCACCGGCCAGCGCCATGGGATGCGGCCCGACATCACGAACCCCGGCCGAAACGGCTCACGAGATTGACGAACAGGCCGCGTCCGACTTCGGTCCGCGTGGAGACATCGGTGAATTCGCCGTGGCTGTGGCCGAGCAGGTTCTGCCCCGTCACCGAGAGCTCGATGCCGTTGCGAAGGCGCCAGCCGTAGCGCACGTCGACGGCCGAATACGCCGGCACGTCGGGATCCGACCGTCGCGAGACGCGGCGCGCGACGACGTCGAATTCGCCATGCCACGGAAGGTCGAGCGAGGAGCGAAGGCGCCAGCTGCGCCGCGGATCGCGCCCTTTCTGTGCGAGGAGGCCGGGCAGATCGTTGCTCCCCGGCACGAGCTCGAAATCCTCCTTCAATCCGTCGAAGCCGGCGCTCAGGCGCCAGCGGCGCGTCGCCTGGTACGAGCTCCAGATCTCCAAGCCGCTGGTCTTCCCTTTCATCCCGTTGCCGAAGAAAAGCGAGGTCCGGCTGGGGGCGATCTCCTGCGTGCGGAGGTGGCTGTAGAGCGAATGAAACGCCGTCGCGGAAAGAGTCAGCGACGAGACCGGCTGGCCGCGGTAGCCGAGCTCGTACACGTTCGCGATCTCGGAAACGACGTCGGGGCCGCCGGTGAGGAGGAAGGGCGGACTGCCGGGGACGAACGTGTCGCGGTCGAGGCGCGACGGCGCGCGCACCGTGCGCGAAGCTGCGGCCCAGAGCATGTGATCGGGCGCGACATTCCACGCCAGTCGCGCGTTGGGAAGGAGCTCCGATCCGGTGTAATCGTTGTGCTCACTCCGCGCGCCGAGCGTCAGCCGCAGGCTTTTGGCCAACGCGATCTCGTCCTGCGCAAAGAGAGCGGCCCACTTCTGATTCACGTTCGCGGGGAGGAAGGCGACGTAGCGGCTGTTCGTGACGCGGTCCGTGCCGTAGCGGTATTCGGCGCCCCATCCGACGGTGTGCGTGCCGCCCGGCCGCCACGAATGCAGGATCTGCAGGTCGAAGATGTTCAGCTTTTCGGAGAAGGTCGGCGGGACGTCGCGCTCCGTCCGGTCGAACGATCCCTGCACGGTGAGCGATGAGCCGTTGGCGAGGCGGCGTTTCCACAACGTGGTGGCGTTGACTCCGGAGATCGCGATCTCGCCGAGCGCGAGCTTCACGCCGCCGATCGAGATCGTGCCGGGTGGCGGCTGGCCTTCGCGTCCGCGGTAGACGTTGCCGATGATCGTGAGCTGCTCGGCCCCGCGCGCCCAGTCGCCGCGGAATCCGGCCATGATCTTGTGTCCCGCGTCGTCCTTCGCCGTCCCGTTCGCGGTCTCGGTGTGTGCGACGTCGAGGTCTTTGGCGTAAACGCGATACTGCCCGTCGCCGTAGCGCAGCGCGCCGATCGCCTTGCGATTGCCGCCGCCTGCCGCGAGCAGTCCACCCTTCGTATCCTTCGCGCTGCGCGTGATGATGTTGATCACGCCGTTGACCGCGTTCACTCCCCAGAGCGTGCCGCCCGGTCCGCTGATCACCTCGATCCGCTCGACGTCCTCGAGCATCACGTCCTGCACGTCCCAGAAGACGCCGGAGAAAAGCGGCGTGTAGACTGACCGGCCGTCGATCAACACGAGCAGCTTGTTGGCCGCGGAGTTGATGAAGCCGCGCGCGCTGACCGTGTACGAGGTGGCGCTGACCTGCACGACGTCGAGTGCCGGCGCGAGCCTCAGCGCCTCGGGGAGATTCGTCGCGCCCGAGCGGCGGATCTCATCGCCGGTAATGACGAAGACCGCCGCCGCCGCGTCGGACAGCCGTTCCGGATGCCGCGACACCGACGTGATCTCCAGCTTCATCAGATCCTCGAGGTCGAGGCTGGCGAGATCCGGCTTCTCCTGCGCGGCGAGGCTGGTGCTCATCAGCGCACAGACGAGCGTCATTCGGAGCATCTTTATGGATGTACCCATTGCCACTTTGAATATGCGCCGCACCGGTCGTCGCCGCTGACAGAGCGCGTCTGATTGCTGTGTAGGAGTAATTCCGAATTCATGCGGTCGTGTTACCTGACTGCAGTATTGACATCCATATTACCGTCATTACGCCCACAAAGTCGGGTTTGTGGATTTCGGGTACGCTTCCTGAAGGGGAGGTGAACGATGCCGACACGCGAGTACTTCAGCAAAACCTTCCGCAGAGAATGGCCGGTGTTCGTCAAAGTGCTGCGCGCCATTCCCGAAGGCCAGATCGATTACCGGCCTCACGAGCGCTCCAGCGCGGCGGGGGACATCGCCTGGTTCCTGGCCAATGAGCTTGGCTGTTTGAACGATGCGATCGAGAGCGGGCGGAGCGATTTTCCGGAGGCTCCGCGACCGGCGGTGCTCGACGCGATCATCTCGGCGTACGAGGCGAAGGCCCGCGAGCTCGAGCAGCGCGTCTCCAACATCGACGACGAGCGCTGGCTGTCCGAGGCCGGCATGTACTTCCGGGACAAGCTGATCAGGAACTACGTCATCGAGGATCTCTGCTGGGACTTCCTCCACGACGCGATTCACCATCGCGGGCAGCTCAGCGCGTATCTCCGTCCGATGGGCGGAAAGGTCCCGTCGATCTACGGCCCGTCGGGGGATGAAAAGGGCAGCCTGTAGAGTCGATGAGACTGACGGCGATCCTCGCGTTGACGCTGCTCGTCTCCTGCGCGAGTTTGCCGCCGCCGCATCTTCCCGATGCCCTGGCGCGATTCGCGGCGCCCGGTCCGCACAAGGTATCGACCGGCGACGTCGAGTGGCGCGACGCCGGCCGCAACGTGACGATCCGGGCGCGCGTTTACTACCCCGCCGATTCCGGACGTCGTCCGCTGATCGTCTTCTCCCACGGCCTCGGCAACTCGCGTTTCGGGTACCGCTACCTCGGCGAGCATTGGGCGAGCTGGGGATTCATCGCCGTGCACATCGAGCATCCCGCCACCGGCGAGGCGCTCGCGCGCCGCGGGCTCTTCGCGGTCCTGCACGCCGGTTTCAACAAGCATCTGCGGCGCTCGACGGTCGACGACGTGCACTTCCTCCTCGACCGGATGCTGTCCGATGACGCGCCCCCTTTTCTCCGCGGCCGCATCGATCCGGCCGCCGTCGGCGTGGCCGGGCACTCTTTCGGCGCGTACGTCGCTTTGGCGAATGCGGGAGCGATTGCGAAGCCGGCGCTGCGCGATCCGCGCGTGGGGGCGGCGATCGAGATGTCGATGTCCGAGAACCTGAAGCCCCGCTCGTACGGCAGGACGGATGTGCCGATTCTCCACATGACCGGAACGAATGACCGCAGCATCCTCTATGGCACGACGCAGCGAATGCGCCGCATCGCGTTCGATCACGTCGAAGGTGCGCCGCAGATGCTCGTGACGATCGCCGGCGCAACACACGCGACGTTCTCCGCCGACGAGCGGACGCCGAGTCCGGAGCGGACCGATTTCATCAAGGCCATGACGTTGCTCTGGTGGCGCGCGTGGCTGGAGAACGATGCGGATGCGAAGACGATCCTGCTTGGTGAGGTCGGGATGAACGGCGTGGAGGAAAGAAACTTTACGATCGCCCGTTGATCAGATGCAGCATCACTCCCGGCCGCCCGCCGACGAGCGCCGGCATGATCAGCAGCGTCGTCTTTCCCTGCTGATGCCGGAACACGATGCTCTTCGCGATGCCCCTCCCGATCAACGCGCCGGCCAGAACGTCCGATGGAAAGTGCGCGCGGTCGTTCACGCGCGACATCGCCACGCCGCTGGCGAGCGTGTAGACGATGGTGGGCACCAGCCAGCCGTCGTAATGCCCGGCCACGGCCGTGGCAAACGCAAACGCGTTCGTGGCGTGACCCGATGGGAAGCTCTCGTTCGTGGAGGAGAAGGGATGAAATGAGTGCGCTCCTTCGTCCTGGATCGGACGGGCGCGTCCGAACGCGCGCTTCAACAACGGCGTGATGATTCCTCCGGCGATGATCTGCGCCTCCAGCGAGTCGCGTCCGGCATCGCGCAGATTTCCGTCATGCGCGGAGAGTCCGCCGATGATCAGCGCGGCCGAGATGTACTCCGCGCGCCGTCCGCCGAACGGCGTCACCGCTTTGGCGAAGTTGTCGGTGGTGGAAGCGCGCGCGCTCTGCACGCGACCGGATAATTGACGGTCCACGGTGTAGAGGCCTGCCACGGCCGCCGTTCCTTCCGCGAAGCGCTCCCACTGTCCGTTGCTCCAGCGCGCGGGCGCGACGACGATGCTCCCGGCGTCGTGCACGTAGCGCTTGATCTCGCGCTTGATGGCGTTCTCGCCGAACGCCGGCAACACCGAGCATGCGGAGATGAGGACCAGCAGCGGCCACTTCATCACTGCTGTCTAGCACGATGAAGATGAAGCGCGGATGAACTCAAAACCGGTCAGACAGCAGCAGGCAGATTGCAGACTTTTGAAGCAGGTTCAGCCTGCTATCTCCTATCTGTTACCTGCTATCCAGAACCTAGCTTTCCGGATGCCGCACTTCGAGCGTCTTCGGCTTGACCGAGACCTGCTGCACGTACGCGAGCACGCCGGCGGCGGGCATGGGGCGGCTGAAGAGGTAGCCCTGCATCCGGTCGCACGCGTAGTAGCGGAGGAGCGAGTACTGTTCCTCGGTCTCCACCCCTTCAGCGACGACGGAGAGGCGCATGGTGTGCGCGAGGTTGATCACGCTGGAGACGATTGCCGCGGCGGTGTCGTCGGTCGCCAGATCGCGGAGGAACTCCTTGTCGATCTTGATCGTGTCGATCGGGAACTGCTTGAGGTAGACGAGCGATGACTGGCCGGTGCCGAAGTCGTCGATGGCGATGTTGACGCCGTGCTCCTTCAGCACGCGCAGCACTTTCATCGACACCTCGATGTTCTGAATCGCGACGCTCTCCGTCACCTCGAGCTCGATCATCGAGGGCTGGAGGCCGCTCTCCTCGATCGTCCGCAGCACGGTATCGATGAACCCATGCTGCTGCAGCTGCACGGCGGAGATGTTGACCGCGGCGCGCATCCAGCTCAGCCCCCCATCGTGCCATTCGCGGAGCTGCCGGCACGTCTGTCGAAGAACGAACTCGCCGATGGCGACGATCATCCCGGTCTCTTCCGCGAGGCTGATGAACTCCGACGGCTCGACGAGGCCGCGCACCGGATCGTTCCAGCGGACGAGCGCTTCGACTGACGTGATGCGGCGCCGCGCGCGCTCGTAGATCGGCTGGTAGTAGACCTCGAGCTCCTCGCGCTCGATGGCGTGATGCAGGTTCTGCTCGAGCGTGAGGCGGCGCGTGTAGCGCTCGTTCATGCTCTGCGTGAAGATCTGCGCGCGATTGCGCCCGAGCTCCTTGGCCCGATACATCGCCGAGTCGGCGCACTTGAGCAGCGTCTCCACTTCGTCGCCGTCGGCCGGATAAAAGCTGACGCCGATGCTGGCGGTGATGAAGAGCTCGTGGCCGCCGATGGAGAACGGCGCGGCGAGACTGTCGAGCACTTTGCGCGCGATGCCGGCGACCGCGTCGGTCGCGGTCAGCTCGTTGATCAGCACCGCGAACTCGTCGCCGCCGATGCGCGAAACCGTATCCGACGCGCGGAGGCTGGCCTTCAATCGCCACGCGACATCGGCCAGGAGCAGATCGCCGATCGAGTGGCCGAGGGCGTCGTTGACCAGCTTGAAGTGATCGAGATCGAGATACATGATCGCCAGCCCGAGGCGATTGCGGCGTGCCGCGGGAAGCGCGTTCACGACGCGATCGCGGAAGAGCAATCGATTCGGCAGGCCGGTGAGCGAGTCGTAGTAGGCCTGATATTCGAGCTGGCGCTCCGCCTCTTTGCGCTGCGAGATGTCGCGGTAATTGAGGACCACGGCGTTGACGCTCGGGTCGTCGATCATGTTCTGGGCGAACACCTCGAGCCAGATCCAGTCGCCGCTGCGGTGGCGGAAGCGCATCTCGTGATGGACGACCGCGACTTCGTGCCGCACGAGTTGCGTCAGCAATCCGTGCGCGGCGGCGAAGTCGTGCGGATGGACGAAAGTGAGGAACGACTTCCCGACGAGGTTCTCGTCGTCGTAGCCGAGGATGTGCGTCGACGAGCCGGCGAACTGCATGTTCAATTCGCTATCGAACAGCATCACGCCGCTCCAGCTCTTCTCCACGATCGTTCGGAAGCGTTTCTCGCGCGACTCGAGCTCGCGTTGCGCGCGGCGGCGCTCGGAGATGTCGCGGATGAACGCGGTGAACGTCTGGTCAGCGCCGCTGCCGATCGGATCGATCGTGATCTCGATCGGGAAGTGCTCGCCGCCGGCGCGCCGCGCGCTCGATTCCATGCGCCGGCGCTCGAAGCCGCTTTGACCGCCGCGGCGATAACGATCGAGCACGCGCAGCATCGGCGCGTGCATCCGTTCCGGAATGATCGCCGGCGGGATCGGACGTCCGATGACGTCGCGCGCGCTGATGCCGAACGTTGCTTCCGCCTGCGGGTTCCACTCGATGACGTTGCCGTCGCGGTCGACGGTGATCACGGCGTCGAGCGTCGAGGCGATGAGCTGCCGCAGCCGGATCTCCGACTTGCGCAGCGCCTGCTCGGCGCGCGCGCGGGCCAGCGCCTCGCCGACGATGTTGGCGGTCGACTTGAGGAACGCGATCTCGTACTCCTCGAACTGCCGCGGCTCGGTGGAGTAGGCGAGGAGCGCGCCGAACGGCCCGTACTGCGTCCGGATCAGAACGCCCGCGCCGCTGTGGACGCCGTGAAAGCCGCTGAGGTGCGACGATTTGAAGCGCGTGTCGGCGCTCAGATCGGTGAAGACGAGCGGCGTGTCGCCGAGGGTGACGAACATCCCGATCGATTCATCTTCGTCTTCATCTTTTCCGCAATGAAGAAAGGTGGCGTTCGTGCCCATCGACGCGCGGAGCAGCATCCGTCCTGCGGGGGTCATCTCGAGCGCGCGGCAGTGGCCGACGCCGAGCGTCATCTCGACCAGCGCGCATGCCTGACCTAAGAGTATGTAGGGATCGACTCCGGTGAGGGCCGCTTGTCCGAGCTCGGCGATCGCCTGCTCCTGCCGGTTGCGCGCATCGATCTCCGCCCGGAGTCTGGCGATCTCCGCATCCGAATTCGGGTCGTGCGCGCCGCTGACGACATGCAGCGGCTGCCGGCTCGTGTGCATTGAGGTGGTCACAATATCGTCGGACATCTATGCAAGAAACGTGATGCGCCTCACACTTTCCGTTTGCGCGGGGTGTAAGATGCCCGGCACTGACAGCGGTGGCAGCACAAAAAGGGCGTAGAGCCCTTTTTTAGTTTCTGCAAACAAGGGGGCGTATCCGCCCCCTTCGTGTTTCTGGAGGAATCGATGAAACGTCCGGCGTGGAGCGTGATGGCTGTCGCAGTCGTGTTGTTAGTCGCGTGCCGTGGTCACGAGCAGACAGTGGCGGGTGGATATGGGATGTCTGCCGTCAGCGGACAGGTGGTGATGGCCGGCGGCGGCAGTCCCGCCGGCGTTTCAGTCACCGTTCGCGGCACCGGTCAGACGCAGGTCCTCGGCGACGACGGACGATTCAGTTTCACCGGCGTTCCCGACGACGACGTCCAACTGATCTTCACCCGCGCGGACGGCATCCACGCGACGCTTGCGGCGGTGAAGACTTCCGGACCGGTTGTCGTGGAGCTCAGCTCGAGCAGCGCCACGTCGCGCGGGCGGACGCGAAGCGCGCCATCGACGCCGCACGTGGAGTTCGAAGGCTTGGTCAAGTCGGCGAGCGCCACGCAGCTCGTGCTGACCGACTCACATCGCGGCGACGTCACGTTCAAGCTCGACGCGAACACCGTCATTCGCAAGGGAGATCAGACCGTCGCCGCGACCGATCTGAAGACGGGCGACCGTGTTCACGTTCGCGCCGACAAGCAGGCCGACAACAGCTATCTCGCGTTACTCGTCCTCGTGCAGAACACCGAAGGGGAGAACGAGCCGTCCGAATTCGAGGGGATCGTGAAGGCGATCACCGCTGATTCGCTGACGCTCACGGCACCGGCAGGGGAGGTCGTGCTGCAGCTCAACGCGTCGACCACCTTCACTCCTGCGAAGCCGGTGATGGGAGATCGCGTTCACGTCCGCGCGCAGAAGACGGGCGACGCGCTCGTGGCGCTGTCGGTGATGGTGCAGGGTGGGGGCGGGGACGACGGCGGTGAGCATCAGGGCGGGACGACGATGACCGCGAACGGAAAAGTCACCGCCACCGGCAGCTCCCAGATCACGGTCGACAGCGAGGATCACGGCAGCGTGACCGTGAAGATCGACGGCAACACCATCATCAGAAAACAGGGAAACAGCATCGGCGCCGGCGACATCAAGACCGGCGACTTCGTGAACACACGCGGCACGAAGATCGACGACCACAGCTTGCTTGCTGAGCAGATTGAGGTTCGTGGGGAGAGCGGGCGGAGGTAACGGGCGGCCCACGGCGGCATTCTGCGAGCACCGGCGGCGAGAGCCGCCGGTTTTTTTTTGCCCGGCGTGTTCCGCGTCACGGCGGCGGCTGACGATCGCCCTAAGTTTGACTCCAGCCTGAAAAACTGTAGCGTAGGCGACCGAACGGTCGTTTTGTTACCATGCCTCGACCAGTCGGTCTGGTCGAATTGCAATCCGCTTGTTCCGGATATGCTGTTATTATTTATGTCTCCAAACGGGGTTCTGGTTTTCCACTAATGGTGGTATAGGTTCGATCTCAACGTCGCGCCGGTGAGGGGTCCATATATGAAGCCTTTGAGCAAATTCCTGACGTACATCCTCTTTGTATTTCTTCCGTTTAGCAGTTATGCCGCAACGACGGAATTCAGGGTCTTGCTCGATACGGACAACAACGCCGCCACCGGCTGCAGCGTCACCACCCCATCCGGCCCCTTCACCGGCGTGGATCAGGTATTGATCACCACCGTTGATCTCAGCAGTACGGGCGCCAACGTCACCTCGGTCGCACGCCAGGTTTGCAGCGCCGGCTCGTTCGGATCCTCGATTCCCGTCGCCGCCCCGGTTCCTTATCCCGTCGGCCTCAGCGGCAACAGCGGCAACGCACTCGTCGAATCAGTCCTCCCCCTCGACACCCTCGGCAGCCCGACCCCTCCTGCCATCCGCGTCGGCTTCCTCGCCCTCACCACCACCTCCACCGACTCCATCACCCAGAGCCCGAGCGCCGCATCATTAATATGGCCTCCCTCGAACGACCCGCACCGCCGCCACGCGGTTAGTCCCGAGGTGATTCCGCAACTGATCACGCTCGACGGACAGGGACAGGACTGGGGCGGCATCACGCCCTTCGTCGCGGGCGGCGCCGGCGGACCATCGACGCCGAAGTTCATCAACGTTTATCTCTTCGCCGACACCACGTACCTCTGGTTCCGCTTCGATGCGAAGATCGGCGGCAGCGCGCCGCTGGCCGTGGACGACACGTACACCGTCCGCCAGGGCAAGACGCTCAACGTCAATCCTCCGGGCGTACTGGCCAACGACAGCGATCCGAACGGCCTGACGCTCACGCCGTCCGTGGTGAGCAACCCGCAGCACGGCACGCTGGCGCTCGATCCGTCGGGCTCCTTCGTCTACGTTAATAATGGCGCGAACGCGCCGGTCGATACCTTCACTTATAAAGACAGCAACGGCCAGGCGACGTCGAACACGGCCAACGTGACGATCAACGTCACGCCCGATCACAGGCCGGTCGCGAACCCCGACAACTACAACGTCGGCCACGGGGGAACGCTCGTCGTGCCGGCACCCGGCGTCCTGATCAACGATACCGACGCCGACCCGAGCGATCATCTCTCCGCCATTCTCGCCACCGGCCCGCAACACGGCTCGCTCTCGCTTGCCCCGGATGGCTCCTTCACCTACACGCACGACGGCTCGAACGTTCTGCAGGACACCTTCCAGTACCGCGCGAGCGACGGTGTGCTTTCGTCGGTGCCCGCCCTCGTGACGATCACGATCGGACCGGTCGGTCCCGCGATCACCAGCGCGAACAACACGACCTGCACCACCGGAACGCCGTGCACGTTCACGGTCACGACCACCGGTTTCCCGCCGCCGGCGATCACCGAGACCGGCGCGCTGCCCTCCGGCATCACGTTCACCGACAACGGCAACGGCACGGCCACCCTCGGCGGCACCGCCGCGGGCGGCAGCGGCGGCATCTATCCGCTGGTCATCCACGCCACGAACATCGGCGGCACGGCCAATCAGAACTTCACCCTGAAGGTCTGCAACGTCATCACCGTGACCAATCCGGCGACGACGAGCGGCGTCGCGGCTTCTCCGTTCAGCCAGACGTTCACGCAGAGCGGCGCCGTCGGCGGCGCGACCTTCACCACGGCCAGCGCATTGCCGGCCGGCCTGTCGCTGTCGTCGGGAGGCGTCCTCTCCGGCACTCCGACGCAGACCGGCACCTTCCCGATCGTCGTCACCGTCACCGACGGCAACGGCTGCACGGGAACCGGCGCGACCTACAACCTGACGATCACCTGCCAGACCATCACGGTCACGAATCCGGCGACGACCACCGGCACCGCCGGCACGGCCTTCAGCCAGACGTTCACGCAGAGCGGCGCGATCGGCACCGCGACCTTCAGCACCGCCAGCTCACTGCCGGCCGGTCTGACGCTGTCGTCCGCCGGTCTGCTCAGCGGCACGCCGACCGCCGTCGGCAGCTTCCCGATCGTCGTCAAGGTGACCGACAGCAACGGCTGCATCGGCACCGGCGCGACGTACACCCTCGTGATCGGCTGTCCGACCATCACCGTCGGCAATCCGGCCACGACGACCGGCACGGCCAATGCGGCCTTCAGCCAGACCTTCACGCAGAGCGGCGCGGTCAACGGCGCGACGTTCACCACCGCCTCGACGCTTCCGGCTGGCCTCACGCTCTCCAACGCCGGAGTGCTCAGCGGCACGCCGACGCAGACCGGCTCGTTCCCGATCACCGTCACCGTCACCGACGGCAACGGCTGCACCGGCACCGGCGCGACTTACAACCTGACGATCAACTGCCAGACCATCACGGTCACGAATCCGGCCACGACGACCGGCACCGTGAGCGCGCCGTTCAGTCAGCAGTTCACGCAGAGCGGCGCCATCGGCACCGCGACGTTCACGACCGCGAGTACGCTGCCGGCAGGCCTCACGCTCTCGACCTCCGGACTTCTTTCCGGTACTCCGACGCAGCCCGGCACGTTCCCGATCGTCGTCACGGTGACCGACTCGAACGGCTGCACCGGCACGAGCGCGACCTACACGCTCGTCATCGCCTGCCAGGTGATCACGGTCGGCAATCCGGCCACGACCAGCTCGCCGGCCGGCACGCCTCTCTCGATCAACTTCACGCAGAGCGGCGCGATCGGCGGCGCGACCTTCACGACCGCTTCCACACTTCCGACCGGCCTCACGCTGGCCACGAACGGAACGCTCTCCGGCACGCCGATGCAGGGCGGCGCGTTCCCGATCAGCGTCACGGTCACTGACGGCAACGGCTGCACCGGCACGAACCCGGCCTACACGCTGACGATCACCTGTCCGACGATCACCGTCACGAACCCGGGCGTCAGCACCGGCACCGCGGGCGTGCCGTTCGGCCAGACCTTCACGCAGACCGGCGGCGTCGGCACGATCACCTGGTCGGTGAACGGCGCACTGCCGGCCGGCATCACGATCAATACCTCGACCGGTCTGCTCTCCGGCACGACCACGCAGGTCGGCACCTTCCCGATCACGGTGACGGCGACTGACCAGAACGGTTGCACCGGCACCGGCCCGACTTACAACCTGACGATCAACTGCCAGACCATCACGGTCACGAATCCGGGCGTCAACACCGGCACGGTCGACGCGGCCTTCAGCCAGACCTTCACCGTTACCGGCATCCTCGGCACGGTGACCTGGAGCGAGACCGGCGCGCTGCC
>Ga0070682_100000068_pt1 | contig 96186 bp, 73 predicted proteins | sample KBSC63LmetaG_FD_64668 | JGI IMG/M metagenome (GOLD analysis project Ga0070682, IMG submission 64668) | Corn rhizosphere microbial communities from Kellogg Biological Station, Michigan, USA - KBS C6-3L metaG | ecosystem: Host-associated > Plants > Roots > Rhizosphere | place: USA: Michigan...
CCCGCTAACCTGAGAATCATGCGCGAACAACTTCCTGACGCTTTGATAATCGTCGATGCCGGAGTGGGGACGGCAAGCGATGCGGCCATCGCTATGGAGTTGGGTGCGGATGCGGTGTTGATGAATACTGCGATTGCGGAGGCTCAGGATGCGGCGAAGATGGCGGAGGCGATGAAGCTCGCGATTGCTGCCGGGCGCCTGGCATATCTGGCGGGCCGTATGCCAAAGAGACTCTACGCAAGTGCGTCGAGTCCGCTTGCTGGAGTCATCAAATAAAACTCCTGCCGGGGTGAACTTCATTACTCCCTCCCCCAGAGTTATTCATATATCTGACTCACCTCGAGCGATATTGCCGAGCAAAAGTGTCAAGGTTCGCCAGACAAAATCAGAACTGGGAGCGGTAGCGACCAGCCCAAGACTCAAGCTAAAACGCGTCGCTTGAATATGAACCAAAACAAATGTTTCCCTTTGCTTGATTGTTTGGCTGGTCGCTACCGCTCCCAGTTCTGATTTTGTGCAGCAGCGTTGCAGGATTCGAACGTCACTTGCACGTGCGGTCAACGGGCGTCGGGCAGCGTGAAACCACTACGTTTCAACTGAAAGCCAGATGCAGATGCTTCACTATGTGTTTACTCCCAGCGGGAGAGGGAACAAGAGTGTTGTCACTCGAGTGCCAATTCAACCTTCGCGGTCTCCCTCATCACGCGTTCGCCCAGTTCAGTGATCGCAACAGTCGGATAAGCGCCGCCACTGACACGCAAACAATCGGCTGCAATCAAGGCGTCGATATAGTGCGCCAGGTCTTCCTGTCGCATATCTTTCAATAAACCGTAAGTCGACAGTTTGTTTAGTTGCGCCTGCATTACATTCTTCGCCGCCGAGCCACGCAGACTGGCAGCCAGCACCTGCTTTCCAAAACGCCCTTTCAAACGCGCAGCACAGGCGAGAATTTTCCGCACGCGCAAAGTTTCGTCATCACTCAGTTCACGAGGCGGCGCGACCTTGGCCTTAGCACTGCGAGGCGCACGTCCAGTTACCCGAGTTGGGCTTAGTGTTTCCGCCGCACTCAACGGCGCACGCGCCTGGGAGTTCGGCGTGCAATTTCCGCAAGTGCCGCATTGTCGCGCGTGATGCCGGTCTCCAAAGTAATCGAGAATGTGCGCGCGATAACAATATTCGGTGTAACAGAACTCGATCATCTCGCGCAGCTTGCGCCGCTCGAGTGCGGCGCGACGTTCGACGTCGGCTGGAGCGACCCGAACCTTGTTCGGCGAAACGTTGTCCAGCAGCAAAATTGAGCGGGCGGGCCGGCCAGTTTTCTCACGGACTGCCCTGGCTAAAGCGGGCGTCGTCTCCCATGGCGCCGGACCGTCCGGCAGATTCTTCGAATTTGCGAGACGGTGTATATGACCGGCGCGCTCCAACAAGTAGAGCGCAGACTGCACCGCCATTTCGTTCCGCGCGCCAGCACGTTTCGCGATTTCGGCGGCCGACAGCTCAACTCGTTTCAGTCCGGTTGAGACCAAGGCCCGGTAAACGTCGCGAACAATCTCGGCGGTTGGATAAGAACCTTCAATGAAGAAATCGTGCGTGTTCTTGTCGGCGTAATTGAACAGGAGAACGCATGATGAGGGCAGGCCATCGCGTCCGGCGCGACCAATTTCCTGATAGTAGGCTTCGATCGAACCGGGCATTTGATAATGAGCGACGAAACGAATATCGGCTTTGTCGATGCCCATGCCAAAGGCATTGGTCGCCACAATCATCTGCGTCCGGCCGCTCATGAACTCTTCCTGCGCTTTTACTCGTACGCCATCGCTCAAGCCGGCGTGATACGCCGTGACGGCAAGCCGCTGTGCGCGCAGTTCGCCTGCCACCTGATCGACCGCCTTGCGCGTTGAAGCGTAAATAATTCCGGAGCCTTGATGGCTGATGGCAAGTCGCTTGATACGCGCGATCTTCTCGCGTTCCTTCTCGGTGTGGACAACGTCAATCGTGAGATTTGGACGGTCGAAACCACTCACGAAAGTCTCCGGGCGCGATAGTCCCAGTTGTTCGATGATGTCTGCGCGCACGTAAGGCGTGGCGGTGGCGGTTAGCGCAAGCGTGTGACATGAATCGCCGAGCGACTTGATCACAGTTTTCAATTTCAGGTAATCGGGACGAAAGTCGTGGCCCCAGCTCGAGATGCAATGGGCCTCATCAACGGCGAAGAGCGCCACGTTAATCGACTGCATCGCGTTCAGGAAGCGACTGCTGCGAAAACGTTCCGGCGCCACGTAGACGAGTTTGTACTGGCCCCTCCGCAATCCCTCTATACGGTTGAGCTGTTCACGATCGTCAAGCGAGCTGTTAACGAAAGTAGCGGGCAAGCCGCGCGCGAGAAGCGCATCAACCTGGTCCTTCATCAGCGCGATCAGCGGTGAGACCACGATGGTCGCGCCCTCGAGAACCATCGCCGGGAGTTGGTAGCAAAGAGATTTGCCGCTTCCGGTTGGCATGACCACGACCGCGTCTTTGCCTTCGAGGATTGCGGTAATCACTTCACGCTGACCTTCGCGAAATTCCGCAAAGCCGAAGTGTTGCTGCAATGAGGTGAGGGCGTCAGCGTTGGAATGCATGGGCGGAGTCTAGTGGGTTTGAATTGCAGCGAGCAACCGAAATACGCAGTGGTTGGGGAGCGCGGGCATCCTGCCTGCCTCAAGTTTCCTGACCCCGCAGCAGCAGACAAGATGTCTGCGCTCCCAGCCTAAGCCGCCTTTATTTGAAGATCACTGATGGCGGAGTCCAGCTCTTGTCGTGTCCGATAATATTGTGTTTCACGCTTACGATTTCCAAACGCTCAGGCCTGACCTCGATCAACAAGTAATCGGCACGGTCGGGATAGAAAGTTTGCCACTCATCTTTCCACCATTTCAGTTTTAACTTCGCATCGGCGACCAGTCTGGCCCGGCCGGAGATGGACACATACGCTTGTGCTTCGCGGTCAAAATAATAGAGGACCACGTGCGGCTGCCGGCGAATCTCCTTCACTTTGCTACTGTGCGCATTCGTTCCCACCCAAATCGTCAGCTGCTCATCAGGCGGAAACGGATCGACTGTGCGCGCCTGTGGCCGGCCGGCAGCATCCACAGTGATGAGTGAACAATAGCGGGCGGACGCAATTATTTCGCGGGCGGCGGCGATTAGTTCCGCATCCGTGCGTGGCGCTGTGGCAGCCCCAATTTCCGGGACCGCGGGCGTCTCGCCCGCAAATTCTTTGGGCAACGCGCGACTTTGCCGGGAAGCTGAAGAAACCGTTACGGCCAGCAGCAACAGGAAGCTAAAGGTTGTTCGTCGAGAGCGCATGTAGTTTTCTAGCGATGCCAGGTACGTCGAATCGGATGAGCTTCAGTGTTAAAGATCACCTTATCGAAATCGAGTGTAGCGGGTGGGGCAAATAGCAGATAGAAATACTTAAACGTCTCGGCGAAAAGGAAACTCTGCATCGCGTCTGACTTCTCTTTGGTTATTACACTCTTCAGCGCAGCATAGCCGGTTTCGGTGCGGCAGTGTTTGACGAAGTCAGCAAACAGTTGTTCGCCCATCTTCAGGTAAAACGCCGGTCCTTCGGGTCCGAACGGCGCCCGGCCGCGGCGGGGCAGGCTGGCGTATTGATGCAGATAATAAGTCGATTCGACAATCTCAGGCCGCAAAGGGTAGCCCGCATAGGTGACCTGCAGGGTTTGGTAGTTAATCTCTTCTGGTTCGATGCCGTGAAGGCGCCACATCTTGAACGACGAATCCTGCAGTCTTCGAGCGCGAGCCAGATCACCTGACAACGCAAGCACGGCCGGGAAGAAAGCATCGAGAGCGCCAAACGTCGTAGCGGTTCGCTTGCCGGTGTTCATATCGGCATGACCGTACCAGAGCTCGGAATTTACCCGCGCGTCCGGGCCGCGATCTATTTCATCCTGCAGGTAGCGGTTGATCGCCGCAATGCTTTCGAGCCACATCCGCCGGCAATCCTGATCGTCAAACAGCAACCAGCATTTCAAAAGATATTCGTAGTAACTATCGATGGCGCCGCTGATGTGGCTGTCGGTATTCACCCATTTGCCTGTCTCAACATTGATCTTTTCGCCGACGAGGCCAAGCGGCGAACGGCGCTTGTAAGTTTCCACTAAAGCGCGTTTCGCCTTCTCATAAAAGACTGGCTTGCGCGTAAGTTTACTGAGCGTGCCAAATTCGATTAGCAGCGTACCCGTTTCCGCCGGGTTACTTTCCGGGTCGCGCACCTTGCCTGTTCTAAGGTTAACGAACCGGTAAGGCATGCCCGTCGGAGATGAGAACGCCGGCAGCAAACGGTTTCCCAAATTTTCGGCGAGCTTGAGTAGGCGTTTGTCCCCGGTCAGCTGGTAACTCGAGAGCAACCCGCCCAGGAGGCGAATGGTCACCTCAAAATTCTGGACTGAAATGTCCTGGTCAAATGAAAGGTGTGTGGCGATGTATTCGCGAGTAACTGCGGCTTCGTCTTTCAAGCCCATGAGGAGCATCGTGTCGAGGGCGTCGACCGGCGTCATGAGCAGCGGTTCTGCATACCAATCGCGATAACTCCGACTCAGGGGTTTGAGATCGTCGTGGCCCCAGGCATATTTCTTGTAACCGTTCCACGCGTGCAGAAATTCCGCGCGCACGGCTGCCGCACGTTCCGGGTTACCGCGTTGCGCGTGCGCAATCGACGGAAAGAACGCGAATAGCAATAGGAGCGGCGTTAGCGGGAATAGAAAAAGACGGGCACGATGGGCGGAACTGAAAATTGGGGTGCGTGTTTGCATTCGCAATGGACTCATCGCCGTAGACTCGCTTTGCGGACCCACGCGCTACCGCGCTGTGGTACTGACCTCATCGCTACGAACTGACCTCATCGGCACAAACTGAGTCATCGGCACGAACTAACCGCATGATTCCGGGTCTGTCCGAACCGTCAGCATACAAGAGAACATTCCGAGAGTGGAGGCAATGTTTTCGATCACGTCTTACGGACAGGCAGATGTTTGAGTGAGCTTATTGCGTGGTGACGCTACACCGGCAACAAAATCGGCAGCGTTGTCGCCGGTATCCTGACAGCCGGCTGATTTTCTGAAAGTTGCGTTAGTAGCGCTCGGAGTCGCCGCGCGGCCCACGCCTTCCAAACAATTAGCAGTCGTTCCGTAGCCAACGTAGTCGGCAACTGAAACTGCACTCGCCTGACAGGTCGCTGCACTCAGAGCCGTTCGGTTAACTACGACTGCGACCTTTCCGGCTGTGGCAGACAGGTCAGTTGTACCCGCTGCATCGGCGGCGGGCAAATCGGTTGTGCCACCACCGCCGGACGCGAGTTTTACCAGAAAATATTGTCCCGGCGCGAGCGTGCAGCTGCCGGCTACATTCGAAGCACAAAGATTTGTGACCGAGTAAGAGCCGGTAGTGGAAGTCGCGGCGATGTATTGCACCGACCACGCCGAGATATCGATCGAGGTGGCGCTGCGGTTGAATAGTTCGATGAAGTCGCTACGGAGCGTCGAGCCGGAATTTCCACCACCACCGTAGACCTGACTGATTACCAGTCCGTCGTCGTTGCTAATCGTGCCTGAACCTTGTCCATCGGTGACAGTTGCATTCACAACATTCGCAAGATTGACGAGGAAGGTCTCATGCGGTTCGAGCAGCTTGTCGCCGTTGATGCTAACGGCGAAGGTGTAGGTTTGTTGTCCTGCTGGAATTGTCTGGCTCGTCAAACTCTTCGGCACGTAGTCACTGTTCGCCGCCGTCGCCGTATTGTCCTGCGTTGAAATATCGAAGTTTACGCCCCCCGCAGGAGCAGGCGATGAAAGGCTTGCCGTAAAGGTGAGCGTCGTACTGCCGCCGTTACCTTCGATGATGGCAACGTCGTTGAGTGAAATGTTTGGCGGAGCTGCAGCATCGTCGTTTTGTATCGTGCCGATTGCCTGGCCATCGAGGACATTTGCGCCTGAAACGTTGGTGACGTTTACGAAGAAGGTCTCGTCGGGCTCAACTTTTAGATCGCCACTGACGCTCACGCTAAAGCTGTAAGTTTGTTGCCCGCTGCCAATCGTCTGCCCGGTGAGGCTGCGGAACACATAATCTGCGTCAGTAACCGTTGCCGTGTTATCGCCGGTAGCGATATCGAAGGTCACTCCGGCGGGCGGGGCAGGAGCGGAAAGGGCGACCGTGAAAGTAAACGTCGTCGTTCCTCCGTTTCCTTCCATCGCCGTGACATCGTTTAGGGAAAGATTCGGCGGGGGCGCGGCGTTGCAATCATGCGTGGGCGCAGAGGTGTTGTGCGGAGTCGGCGTGGCAGTCGTGAAATCCGGTGCGTTGTTATTCGTGTCAGTGCAGCCTTGCGCCGCGCGCATATCTGCCGTCGTCGCGCTCGGGGCGAGGGCGGGCGCGGCACCTTCAAAGCATCCAGCCGTTGTGCCGTAGCCAACCAGGTCGATGATGTTATTGCTGTTGGGACAATTGCCAACGAGGGGAACGCCGTTGTTCAAGAGCGCGACCTTGCCGGCAGTCGCAGCCATCGCAATTGAGCCCGTTGCGTCCGGGGCCGGCAGCGCGCTGCCGTTCGTGCCACCGGAACTCTCGGCCACGAGGTAATAGTGACCGGGGAGCAGAATTCCTGAAAGTGGTGTAGCGGACCAGCTGCCGGAGCCGGTCGCCGAAAGATATTGCACAGACCAACCAGCCAGATCCACGATCGTGGTGCCGCGATTGAAGACTTCGATGAAGTCGTGAGTGAAGCTTGCACCACTGTTACCACCGCCACCGTAGATCTGGCTGATTACCAGGAGCGCAGTGTCGTCGTTTTGAATAGTGCCAACGCCTTCAACATCCAGCGAGGTTGCGCCCAGCACATTCGTCACCTGAACTCGGAACATCTCGTCCGGCTCAACGAGTGTGTCGCCGTTAACGGTGACGTCGAAGGTGTAGGTCTGCTGCCCGACGGCAATCGTTTGGGTCATTAAGGTTCTCACAACGTAATCGCCATTGGGTGCACTTGCGCTTCCGTCACTCGTGGCGATGTCGAATGTGACCGGGCTGGGGGCGGCAGTGGATAGGCTTACCGTAAAGCTGAAAGTGTTTGTGCCGCTGTCACCCTCAGCGGCAGTCACATCGCTGATGCTCAGAGTAGGCTTCGGAGCCTGAACTGTTGTTTCCGCAATCGCCACATTGTCCAGCAGAGTCGCATCTGGAGTTGCAGAAGAGATTGACGCAGTGTTGCTGACGGTCGAGCCAGCCGCGCCATTTGCAGTGACTACTAAGGTGACGGAAGCGGTGTCGCCACTGTCGAGCGACGCAAAAGTTATCGTGCGATTGTTACCCGACCCAGCACACACGCCTGCGCCAGTGGCATCGCAGGAAACGAACGACACATTCGACGGCAAGTTGTCTGTCACGACGACGCTTTGGGCGGTGGCGACACCGTTGTTTTTTACCGTCAAGGTGTAGGTTATGTTCGAACCAACGGTGACGGGGTCGGGCGTATCGCTGTTCGTAATGGACAGATCGGCGGAGCTGGTATCGAGGCATCCCGTCGCGAGGTTCTGCGGATTGCCTGGAGTTAAGGAAAAGTCTGCGGCATTGTTGTTGGTGTCGCTCCCGTTGCCATAAGGGCCGCCGGGTTTCCGTTCGTAACTCTGATTTGCATTGACCGTCAGCGGCGTGAGCACTGTACCTTCTTTAAAAGCGGAGCCCGCGCTCAATCCGACCGCATCGATGATGCGACTGCCGTTCGAGCCGGTGATCGCAATGCCACCGTCGTCCGCTATGCCGGTTCCGTACGTTTGATCTGCGATCAGAGCGCCGCTGTAACCGCTCGCGCTGCCGTTCGCTACCAGGTAGTGACAACCGGGCGGCAATACTTGGCCGGCGGAAATCGTGACGCGATCGCTCATCGTGCCGCCGCTATTCGACGCGCGAATCTTGAGGCCGCCAAGCTTCAGAGTCGCTGTCGAAGGGTTGTAGATTTCTATGAATTCATCCGCCGCTCCGGCTGGTCCACGCGTGCGAAATTCACTGATCAATAACTGACCGGCGCCTGGCTCGACGCTGAGATTGGCCGGCGCACTCGTCACGGCGACACTTCCGCTGGTCGCAATCGCGCGAATCTCTGTCGCGCCGTTTGTACGCCCGGTAACGCTGGCGGACGCCGCACCTGTTGCGGACGTCGGACTTATTGAGTCGATCGTCGCAACGTTTGGGTCACTTGAAACAAAGGTAACGGTGACGCCGCCGATGTTCTGGCCTGTCTGATCTTTCGCTTGCGCAGTGAACTGTTGAGTTTCGCCAACTGCGATCGCGGCCGTAGACGGCGCAATCGTGACGCTCGCTAGAACCGGAGGCGGCGGCGTAACTGTCAGCGTTGCGGGCGGCGATATCACGCCGCGTCCGATCGCCCGAATTTCGGCTGAACCGGGTGAAACGGTATTGGCCAATCCGTTCTGGTCGATAGTTGCCGCCGCAGTGTTGCTGGATTGCCAGGAGAAAATTACTCCCCTGACTTCATTATTGTTCGCGTCAATCGCGCGCGCCGTGAACTGTTTTCTTGTACCAACTACTTCGCTAGCCGAAGGGGGTAAGAGTTCGATGCGATCAATGGGTGTGGCGCATGACCCAAATGCAGCGCCGGTTACAAGCGTGCCGGGACTGAACAGACTCGCTCCACCGCTGACCGTCTGGTGTGGGGCGAAGCTGCCGTTGATATCAGGGAAACGCGTTAAAGATTGATTCGTATCAGCGTTTAAGCCAGAGGAACCGCCATAGGCAACGAAGTTGACCGGAGTTCGACTCGCGTCGCTCAGGATGATCGCGCCGCTCGAATTAAGTAAGGAGAGACTACCGCTCGATGCCGTAGTGATTTGCGCGCCGCGAAAGGTTGTGTTGTGCGGATCCGGATCGCCGCCGCCGAAAACTACAATTGACGTACACGCCGGCAATACTGAATTGGCGGCAAAACGGTGTCGCAAGGTGTCGGCATTAGTAGTGTTGTTATGAATCAGAATGCGATAGTCACTGATGTCGATGTCGTTAACTGTCGTGTTAACCAGCTCAACAAATTCATCATCACTCGCACTGCGCACGGCATCTCCGTTTGCGTCGCCAGCCAGACCTTCTGGTGGATCGGCCAGGAATTCGTTGATTACAACGTCGCGAAGGGAATCGCCCGCAAGCGTGATCGAGACTGGATTGCTGTCACGACCGTCTGCACGAATCGCGAGCTCAACGCGGCCGGCGCCACGCAAATCGGCGGGAATGCGTGCATGGAGCTCATCCATACCGGGCATGCTCTGCGAGGAGAGTACATAGTCGAAATCGAAGGTGCGTCCGCCGGCGCTCAACGATACCTGCGACGCATTCCGAACCCCGGTTGAGAAGATGATGAGGCGTAGGTTGCCATCGGTTGGATCAAACGGGCCACCTGTCAGTTCCTCATTTAGGATGACGCCTTGGCCGGTGCCGTCACCCGGAAAGGTGAAAACGCCAGGTGCGGCGCGAAGCGTTGGCACAGTCCCGCGACTTTGAAATCCGTCCGAATTTGTGACTACAACTTCGGCCGTGCCCAGCTCCGTAGCCGCAGGCACGAGGAAATTTACCTGTGCCGGCGAAAAAAAAACGATTTGAGCGCTACGACCGTTCACGCTCACCGAAGTGCCGGCGACGGTAGTAGGAAACGTGCCGTCGGTTTGTTTGCTTGCTTGCTGAGTGGCGAATGCGAGGACTGACCCGCGAGCTACCGCGATACTGTCCGGCGCTACAGCTTTGGTCGAAGCCGGTTCATGACCAAACGACGCGCCGTTGAGAACCGTTAAGGCGCCCGCCGCCGGCCGCGCCGGCGTCGCGCTCAGATAAATTTCTGAATTGTTTTCAAAGACGTCGAGGGCTATAGGCCCAGACAGCAGGCGCGGAAAATTGAACGCGATCCAATTGCCGTCATCATTGAGCGACGAGACCACTTCGGCTGTCGCGCCCGAATTGTTCAGGTTAGTAACCCGGGCCAATGTCCCGGAAGGAATATCGAACGTGTAAAGCTCCACGCTTCCGTCAGAGTTGCTGCCGGTTCCATTTACGGTGCGCCGGGTGGCAAATGCTATGCGAGTGCCGTCGCCGCTGATCGTCGGATGAAGTGGGACGTCAGTTACGCGAGTGCCCAAACTTGTGATTTGCCGAACGGCGTTGCCGTTTCGACCATCGAACAAGAAAACCTGGCTGGAGTTGGACGCCGTAAGCGCCGACCAAACAACACGCTGGCCGTCGTCGCTAATTGCTCGACCAGGCGTAAGCGCCAGGCCCTCAACTCCCGTAGCCAGCACGCGCGGCGGTAATGATCCATTGCGAGAACTCAACAGCAACTGGCGGCTCGACCCGGCATCCGTGTTTATATAGGCGACGCTGGCGACGTTGCCGCTAATTTTCGCGTCCGTTGCCCCTACTGCTGCAGATGTGTTCGTGAGTTGCACGAAGCTTTGGTCGATTGTGTCGTAGATATAGATTTCGAAGTTGCCGTCGGCATTTTGAGCAGTTAATGATCTATTCGACGAGAAGGCGATAAAGCGGCCGTCATCGGAAATGGAGGGTTGAAAGTTTCCCTCGCTCGTTCGGGCGGAAATGTCTGACGGTGTAGTGTTGGTTATTTGAATTAGGCGCGCGCCGTCGTGCAGGAATATTTCTGAGTTCCCGTCCGCGTTTGTTCCCAGCGGATTATCTGTGGAAGCGAACGCGATACGTGAACCGTCCTGCGAAACCGCGGGAACGGGCGCGCGCGCCGCCCCTGGTTGCACAAACGTCGGCGGATCGATGGATACGTTCGCGCGAATTGCTCGAAACGATTGACTGCCACCAGCGTTCGCAAGGTCCTCGGTCGATTCAAACGCAATGACGCGACCGTCGCCGCTGATCGATGGGTTGAGATTGACGCCTTCCTCGCTGGTGTTTGTAATGCGGCGCAGCGTCGTTTGCGTGCGTCCACTCTGCCCGACGATTGCGCAGAGCAACGCCGCGGCGATGAACACAAAGCCGAACCTTCGATAACGAAGCATTCCGGTGTCCTAATTTTTCCAAGCGGAGGCTGACAGCGATCGCGGTTAGACGAAGAACAAACTCGTTCGGTGTCCGGGCCGAAAACGGGTGGAGGGTTCTGCTAGAATAAAAAGCGGTTAACTGCAGAGAAGTGAACTTTGAGAACGGACGGGATTTTATTCCTTTTCTTGCAAAAGACAACGCTCACTTGTGGAAAGCCGTTGAGAAAGCTAGCAAGAAATCTTTTGTGCTGACGGTGCGAACAAAATTTTGGAGTGCGGTGACCTGTCACCGGTTTCGCTTCGCGGCGGCTTGACGCCGCGCTTCCGAAAACAAAGCGCCGCGACAGGTCGCAGCGAAAACAAAGCGGTGACAAGTCACCGCACTCCAAAAGATCACCGAGGACGCTGAATGAAAATTCTGATTAGTGGATCTCATGGACTCGTAGGCAGCGAGCTGATCCAGTCGTTGTCCGCGCAGGGCCACGAAGTATTTCGGCTTGTCCGGTATGCCCCAAGTTCCAAAACAGAAATCGAGTGGAGCCCTGATCGTTACAGCATCGCGCTCGCTCGCATTGAAGGGTTTGACGCCGTGGTAAGTCTGGCGGGTGAAAGCATCGCCGAGGGCCGTTGGACTGACGAAAAGAAACGACGCATCCGTGAGAGCCGGGTCAAAGGCACGAAGCTCCTGGGCGACGCGCTCGCAAATCTGACCGCGCCACCTCGAACGTTTATCTGTGCTTCGGCAATCGGTTACTACGGAAATCGCGGCGACGAACTTCTGACAGAAGCGAGTGCGCGAGGTGATGACTTTCTGTCAGACGTTTGTGCTGAGTGGGAACAGGCCACGGCCACGGCAGCCGAGAAGGGAATTCGCGTCGTCAATGCCCGCTTCGGAATCATTCTCGATCAGAATGGCGGTGCGCTCAAAAAAATGTTGCCGCCATTTCGTATGGGAGTCGGCGGCAAACTGGGCAGCGGCAAGCAATGGATGAGCTGGATTACGCTGGATGACATTATTGGAGCGCTGAACTTTGCCCTCGCGAATGAAGCGGTGCGCGGGCCGGTAAATTACGTCGCGCCGAATCCGGTGACGAATGCGGAGTTCACGAAAACACTGGGAAAGGTTTTGTCGCGACCCACGTTGTTTCCGGTGCCCGCCTTCGCAATTAAGCTACTGTTCGGCGAGATGGGAGAAGCGTTACTGCTGGGTAGCCAGCGTGTAAAGCCGAGCCGGTTGGAGCAAGCGGCTTACGAGTTCAAGCATGCGCAACTCGATCAGGGTCTGCGAGCTGTCCTACAGCGGGCGTGAAAACGCGAAGCCGCAGTGGGATCAAGCTTTTGGAGTGCGGCGGCTTGACGCCGCTTTCGCAGGTTTACCCAAATTGCAATTCTTAACTCACACGTATCGACGGAGCCAAATAATGAAGAACCTCTACTACATCGGTATCCTTTTGCTCGTTCTCTCCTCGCCGGCCCCAATTGTCGCGCAAAAAACCGCCGACGATTATTTACGACTAAGCCAACAGCGTCTTGAGAGCCGCGACGTTAAGGGCGCAATCGAAGCGCTCAGCAAGGCGATCGAGCTCAAGCCAGATAACGCCAAAGCGTATGCTCAGCGCAGTCGTCTGCAGATGATCACCGGGCAGCCGGATTTGGCCCTTGCGGACCTCGACAAAGCGTTGCTGATAGATCCGGAGTTGGCTCAGGCTTATGTCGATCGCTCACACGTTCGTATGTTGAAAAATGATATGCCGGGTGCGTTGGCCGACCTCGATAGCGCTATTGGTCGTGGCCATAAATCTGACGAAATCTATTCCTCACGCGCCCGCTTGCGCATGATGACGCGCGATTTCTCGGGTGCGATTGAGGACTTCACGATCGCGATGACGATGAATCCCAACAGGCCGGGTCATCACCTCGGCCGCGCCAGCGCACGCCGCTTATCCGGCGACGAAGCCGGAGCGTTTGCCGATTACAATGCGGTCCTGGAACAGTTTGAGCAGGAAGAAGCAGATCGGCTGAAAGCAGGCAAACCGCCGCGGACAGCAGCGCCATTTGATTTGCAGTCGCCGATGATCAAAGGCCCTGAGAGCCGGCAGAAAAACGCAACTTCGATGAGTGGTGTGGTTGTCAGCATGAGGACTGACGCGAACGGCATGACTCCGGAGCAGATGGAATACTTGCCAAACATTGCCGGCGCCTACACCAACCGTGGCTTGATCTATCAAAAACGTGGAGACGCGACAGCCGCTCTAGCGGATTTCAATAAGTCGATCGTCGTCGATCCATCAAACTCCTGGGCGCGTTACGTGCGGGGCAAGGCATTACTCGACTCTGGCGACGCGACCGCAGCACTTGCAGACTTTAACGAGTCGGTGAAATTAGGCGCGCCGGTAGCAGTTATCTATTTGGAGCGCGGTGCAACGCTGACGCTGCTGGGCCGGGACTCTGAGGCCGAAGCGGACTACGCGCAAGCTGTGAAAATGGACCCTCGGATGCAAGGCCCCGTCGAAAGAAGACGCGCTGAAGCGAAACAGCAGGCGGAAAAGAAAACCCCTTGATGTGAGTTCCTTAACCAGACTCTCAACCGTGTGTTTAGGGGTTCGGGTCTCTTTCTCGCTCCTCCCTTTGGGAGGGTAAGACACCCTTGACTGACCAAACAGTAGCGGACAGCCCGCATTCCCAGTCATGACTAGTGGCGGGATGAGGTCAGTACCACCACGCGGTAGCGGGTGGGTCTCCGGATTGCCAATTGTCGATTGCCGATTTCAGATTGATGTTTCGCTCAAGGCCAATCGGCAATCGGCAATCACGAGACCCACCCGCTACCGCGTGGTGGTACTGACCTCATTGCCGTCGCAGAATTTTGTTGGTCCAGCGGACTCTTAGCCCTTCGAACAAGATCATTAACCCTCGCCCCAGATGGTGCCTAACCTTTGACTCCGGGGGAACAAATCCTATTTCTTTCCCACCGCAGTTTCGGTTTTCACAGCAAAGTTATCCAGCACTTCGAAAACTTCGAGCGCATACTTCACATTGCCAAACGGTGCAGAGACTTGCACCCCTTGAATCAAGTCGCGCACCTCCACCAGGGATTCCCGCGCGATCTTCAAACCCTCGTCACGCCCCGCTTCTTTGCTGATCGCCGACGCCGCCCGCATGCGTTCCATAATCTCCGGGGTCACCCGCACGCCCGGCACTTCGTTGTGCAGAAACTCAGCGTTGCGGAAGGAGACGAGCGGCCAGATTCCGGCAACTATCGGAATGCGACAATGTTCGATGCGTTTAAGAAACACGCGCAACTGTTCAATGTCGAACACTGGTTGCGTGATGGCGTATTCGGCGCCCGCCTCGATTTTCCATTCGAACCGTTTGATCTCTTCCTCAAGATTCACCGCGCCGGGATTCACGCCCACGCCAATCGAAAATGCCGTTGGTTTGCCGGTCGGGTTGTTGCCCAGGTCGAGGCCGTGGTTCAACTTATTCACCATGTTGGTCAGACCGATAGCATCGATATCGAAGACAGCGGTCGCGTCGGGATAAGGTCCCATCTTCGGCGGATCGCCGGTGATTAAAAGCAGGTTGTGCAATCCGAGCGCGGCCGCGCCCAGCAGGTCCGACATCATTCCGAGCAGGTTTCGATCGCGGCAGCAGTAGTGGAGCACGGTCTCGATTCCGATTTCGCGTTCCACGAGGATCGCCGTGGCCATTGCGCCCATACGCGTTTGCGCCCGTGGACCGTCCGGGATGTTGACGCCGTCAACGCCTGCGTCTTTCAGCAAACGAATTGAGTCGAGTGTTTTCCAGGGGTCGCACCCTTTCGGTGGCAAGACTTCGCAGGTAGTAACAAATTCACCGAGCGCGATTTTCCGAGACCAATTGGATCGCTCTTCCGCAGGCACGACAGTCACGTCTGCAGGTTTTAAGTCGTGCACCGCGATTGGGACGGCGGTGCCGAGTGATACTTGCTGCGTGCGTGGACTGAATTGCCGTACTGCGTCGGCAATCCACTTGATGTGGGCTGGCGTGGTGCCGCAACAGCCGCCGACGTAGCGTGCGCCCGCCTGGATAATGCGCCGCGAATACTCGGCCATGTATTCCGGAGAACACATGTAGAACTGACGACCCTGCACATCGCGCGGCAAACCGGCATTGGGCTGGGCCGAAAGCTTACGCGTGGTGACTGCCCGCATCTTTTCGATTGCGTTCAGCACAATTGCGGGGCCGACGCCGCAATTGAGACCGATAACATCCGCGCCCCATTCGTCGAGTTGAGTTGTGAATGATTCGGGTGTCGCTCCGAACACGGTATTGCCGTCAACCTGAATCGTTACTTGCGCAACAATCGGCAGGTCCGACAGCTCCCGCACAGCCCTGATCGCCTGCTGTAGTTCAGAAATGTCAGCAAACGTTTCCAGTACGAACAGGTCAACACCGCCTTCGAGCAGCGCCGATACCTGCGCGGTAAACATTTCTTTGGCTTCGTCGAACGAGGTTGGCCCGTAAGGCTCGATGCGCAGTCCCAGCGGCCCAACAGCACCGGCGACGTAAGCACGGCTTCCCGCGGCTTCGCGCGCGATACGTGCCGCACTGATGTTGATTTCGCGTAGGCTGCCCTCGAGACCGTACGGCAGCAATTTGTGCGCGGTCGCGCTGTAGGTATTGGTTTCGATAATGTCGGCGCCGGCACGAACGTACTCGGCGTGAACGTCGCGGACGAGATCGGGGGCCACCAGATTTAGTTCGTCGTAAGACCGATTAATGTAGATGCCCTTCGCATAAAGCATCGTACCCATCGCGCCGTCAAAGACGAGAATACGGTCCGAGTCGAGGATGTTTTTGAAAGGTTCCATGGTTCGATTGCGGATTGCGAAAGTCGGATTGCGGATTAGACCGTTTGCCGACTTAATCACACTGGCGATTAGTCACAACTGATCTAGATTGCAGCGGACAATCCGCAGTCCGAAATCCCCAGTCCGAAATAAAAAAGGTCCCGCGCCAAACAACGCGGGACTTCATAGTCTGATGAAGTTTTATCGGGTCGGGTTCTGTTGATCTCGCCCGTGCTGTTTAGCCGTTTGTTTTGCGTGGCCGCAAGTCGCCTTAACTCACCACGTTTCATTTGAGCTTATACGCCCCGAGAAATACGGCTGTCAAGCACGTGGTCACGGAGAAAAAGTAAGAGCACGCCGACTTGCTGACCCAGAGACAGCCACAGCGAATTCCCAAGATGTGAAACTCTCATAATCTCGAGGTCGGGAAGGGAGGGCTTGGCCCCGCTCTTGTCTCGTAACGCAAACTGTTAGTTTGCGTCTGAGTTGTATGCCGTCGAACAACTCGCAAAATAACAGTTTGCGTTACGAGACCTCGAACCTTGACACCGCTTCCGTATTTTGGCTGAATGCAATCGTTTCCCTAATCCATTCGACCGTTCGCGTTCAGCAAAACTGTGCCGGCTCTTCCGCAACGAATGCACATTCGACAGCGCTCTTCCCACGCTCTCCGAAATCTTCAGTGAAGGAAACTGTTCATGAGCACACCTCTTGATGGCTCTGGGGCGATGCCCGATGCCGCGCTCGATCGCGGATTCTTCGGCCACCCGCGTGGACTCTCCACCTTGTTCTTTACCGAGATGTGGGAGCGCTTCAGTTACTACGGCATGCGGGCACTGCTGACGTTGTACATGACGTCAAAAGTAGTCGATGGAGGCCTGGGTTTTGACGAAGCATACGCGGGCGTTATCTATGCGACTTACACTTCGTCGGTTTGGTACCTGCCGCTCGTAGGCGGCTGGATCGCGGACAAGCTTTTGGGTGCAAGACGAGCAGTCTTGATTGGCGGAATAATTATCGCCTGCGGCCACTACTCAATGGCCTTTGACACCAAACCCACGTTCTACGCCGCTCTAATCCTGATCGCCCTCGGTACCGGTTTGCTCAAGCCAAACATCAGCGCGATGGTTGGCCAGTTGTACAGCAAGGAAGACAAACGACGTGACGCGGGCTTTTCAATTTTTTACATGGGTATCAATCTGGGTGCGTTTATCTCGCCATTCGTTACCGGGTTCCTGGCCCAGGGTGCGTTCTTTAAACGCGTCATCGTAGGACTTGGCCTGAATCCGGCGCATAGCTGGCACTGGGGATTTGCGGCAGCGGGCGTGGGCATGACTCTCGGCGTGATCCAATACGTGTTGGGCAGTAAACGGTTACGGGATGCGGGCCTGAGACCAAAAGAACCTGCCAGCCAAACCACTTTAGACTCGCAAAAGAGTTTTGACGTCCTCACTACCATCCTCGCTGTGGCCGGCGCTTTATTAGGCGCGGGATTTGGCTATCGCTACGACGCCGGTTGGATTTCAGTGCCCTTTTGGACAGTTTGTGGGTACTTCATTGGTTATCTCGCCGGCACCACTCGTCTCCTGAAAGGTGCTGAATTGAAACGGGTGTTGGTTATATACATTCTGGTCCTGTTCTCGATAATCTTCTGGATGACCTACGAACAGGCCGGTTCCAGCCTAACGCTATTTGCTGATCGACTGACGGCCAAAACAATTTTTGGATGGGAATACCCGTCCAGTTGGTTTCAGGCAGTGCCGGCAATTTTTGTCATCCTGCTCGCGCCGGCGTTCGCATTCATCTGGCAGCGTATGGGAGACCGGCAGCCGTCCAGCCCGGCCAAATTCGCGTTTGGCTTATTCTTCGCCGGTATTGCATTTGTCGTGATCACATACGCGGCGAGCCTTACGGGAGCCGGACGCGTTTCACCGCTCTGGTTAATTGTTGTCTACTTCATCCAGACCGTTGGAGAGTTGTGTTTAAGTCCGGTCGGACTCAGCACCATTAGCAGATTGTCGCCCGCGCGGATGGTCGGCTTGATGCTGGGTGTTTGGTTTCTATCGATTTCCGTCGGCAGCTATATCGCCGGCCGCACCACCCAACTATTTGTGGCAGGGACTCCGGACGTCTTGACGCGAGCCTTTGGGATTTTTGCCGGCATAACGCTGGCATCCGCGCTGCTGCTGGCGCTGATCACTCCGTTAATTAACAAAATGACGCCGCGTTCAGACGCCGCTTGATATCAGGAGAAAGCTAATAGTGCGAAGGCAAATGCATCTGGTTATTGGATTGTTGTTTCTTGTGCTGATCCCCGCGGCGCGCGCCCAACAGAAACTGCTGACGGTCGACGATATTTACGACCCGGTCAAGAAAGTTAACTTCAGCGGCACCGTGCCGGCTATCCGCTGGCTGAAGGACGGCAAACATTATCTGCTGACTAACGAAGCGTCGCGGACTGACGTTCCGCGGCTGCAGAAAGTTGATGCTCTCAGCGGCACCGCGACCGCGTTCTTTGATAGCGCGAAGCTGCAAGCTGCGCTGAAGGCGCTTGGGATCAGCGATCAAGATGCGAAGAAGCTTGCGAACCTCGGTAACTATCAGTTGAACAATAACGAGACCGCGCTGTTGCTGAACACGAACAACGATCTCTTCTATTACCAGCTGGGCAGCGACAAGGCAGTGCGCGTCACCAACAATTCGGAGGAGGAGGTTGGCGAAACATTTAGCCCGGACGATCGCATGGTGGGCTTTGTCCGGAACAACAACATCTACGTCTACGACCTCGCGGCGCAACAGGAACGCCGGCTGACGTCTGATGGCGCACCGAAGATTCTTAATGGACGACTCGATTGGGTCTACCAGGAGGAGTTGTACGGTCGCGGGAATTTCGAGGCGTACTGGTGGAGTCCCGATTCAACAAAGCTCGCATACCTGCGTTTCGACGAAAACCCGGTGCCGGAGTTTACAGTCGTAGATCACATTCCGTATCCACAAACACTCGAGGTAACGCCTTACCCTAAAGCGGGCGATCCGAATCCAATAGTGACGCTCGGCGTGATCAATGCGACCGGCGGGGAGACGCGTTGGATCGACACCTCGAAATATCAGCCGGCTGACTTTCTCATCGTGCGCGTCACCTGGACACCCGACGGATCGAAGGTTGTTTATCAAGCGCAGAATCGCGAGCAGACTTTTTTAGATCTGAATTTCGCGGGAGCGGCCGACGGCAAATCGTCGACGCTATTTCGCGAAACGTCGAAAGCCTGGGTCGAAGTCATCGAGAACCCAACCTGGCTCAAGGACGGCTCGTTTCTGTGGCTGAGCGCTCGTAATGGCTGGCAACACATCTATCGTTACGATCAGGCTGGCAAACTCATCCGACAGGTCACTGATGGCAAGTGGGAAGCGCGAACTATTGACGGCCTCAGTGCTGACGAAAGCGCTGTTTACTTTACCGGGACCGAGCACAGTCACATTGCGAACCACGCGTATCGAATTGGCCTCGACGGCAGGGGTCTAACCAGACTCACAACGACGGAAGGTTCTCATAAAGTTGCCCTGAGCCCGACGTCAGACCTGTTTCTCGACAACTGGAGCGACATAAACACGCCCACGCAGATTCGGCTGCATGATGCGACGGGAAAAGTGGTGCGCGTCGTGGCGGAGAATAAAGTTGACGCGTTGCGCGATTACAAACTTGGCCCCGCTGAATTCATGAACGTAAAGACGCGAAACGGATTCGTCATGGAAGCGATGATGATCCGTCCGCCCGACTTCGATCCTACAAAGAAGTATCCGGTGCTCGAGTTTACCTACAGCGGCCCACACGCTCCGCAGGTCAAAAATGCCTGGGGCGGACCGGCCTACATGTGGCATCAAATGCTGGCGCAGAAGGGCTACATCATCTGGATCTGCGATAACAGCACTGCCAGCGGTAAGGGCGTTGAATCCGAGTATCCGGTTTACAAGAATTTCGGTGCCCTGGAACTGAGCGACCTCGAAGATGGGTTGAGCTGGCTTAAGAGTCAGCCATATGTCGACAGCGAACGCATCGGACTGTGGGGCTGGAGCTATGGCGGATACATGACGAGCTACGCCATGACTCACAGCCAGGCTTTCAAAATGGGTATCTCCGGTGGCACGGTTTCCGACTATCGCAACTACGACACGATTTACACCGAGCGTTACATGTTGACGCCACAGCATAACCCGGAAGGCTATCGCGCCAGCGCGCCGCGCTTCGCCGCGAAGGATCTGCACGGAAAGCTACTGCTCATTCACGGCGCGATCGACGACAACGTTCACGTGCTGAACACGATTCAGTTTGTGTATGAGTTGCAGAAGGCAGGGAAGCAGTTTCAGTTGATGCTGTATCCGAAGTCGCGGCACGGCGTGACCGATCCGTCGCTGGTGAAGCACATGCGACAGATGATGGCCGATTATGTGTTAGAAAATTTATAGAGCTTTTGCGGGGCTATTGGTGATGAATGTTGAGGCGGGGGCAGGCCCCCTTCCTTACCTGAGAGGTCACGAGCCTCGACGAGTGTTCATCAACTGGAATAGCTGTTAACTATAACTTCAGGAAACTTGATGAGCGTCTCGAGGTGAGGAAGGGGGCCTGCCCCCGCTCTTTCTTTTTTGTTTTTAGTAATTAAAAGAACTATGTACGTTGGCACTTAGGACAGTAATACGTTGATCGTCCGCCCTGCACGGCGCGCCGGATTTTCGTCCCGCAATTAACACAAGGTTCACCTTCGCGTTCATACACTCGCCAGAAACGCTCCGGCGTTTCAAAGTAGCTGCCTACACCGTCCGCTAAATTGATCTTCAGCGTCGAGCCCGCCGCAATTGCTTCTTCCAGAACATCTCGAATCGCCTGATGCAGATTCAGCGCGCGTGCTTTCGATAAACGGTGCGCTTCCTTGAATGGGCTTATCCTGGCCAGAAACAACGCTTCGCTGGCGTAAATATTTCCCAGGCCCAGAATCCTGGTCTGATCAAGCAACAATTGCTTCAAGCTGCGTTTCGATTTTGCGAGGGTGGTTAGCAGGTATTCCGTGCTGAACTCTTCACCGAATGGCTCAGGCGCGAGTGATCCGATCTGCGCCAGGGCTGTAAGTTTCGAGTGCGGCAGCAGACGCATGCGGCCAAACTGTCTCATGTCAGAAAACACGAGCCGCCGTTCATCGTCGAGGTAAAAAACCACGTGCGGATAAGCCGGTAGAGTTTGCTCAGGATTGAGAACTACGAACTTTCCGGTCATCCTCAAGTGAACAACCAGCACATCGTTCGAGTCCAGCAGAATCAGAATGTACTTGCCACGACGATTTACATCATCGATGCGAGCACCGCGAAGTTTTCGCTTAAAGGTGGCGGGAGCCGGGCTCGCCACGGTGCGCGCTAAATTAACTTCGGTCGCGACGATACGGCGGCCGCGAACGGCTCGCCGCAGCCCACGCACAACATGTTCAACCTCCGGAAGTTCAGGCATGCGTGCGCTTCTTCAATTCGCGATGACAGACTTAGATTACCCGCAGCAATAACAGGATGATGATAATCACGAGGATCAGCCCAATGCCGCCACTTGGTCCATATCCCCAGTTCCGGCTGTGCGGCCAGGTTGGAATTGCGCCGAGTAACAGAAGAATCAAAATGATTACCAAAATCAAACCCATTATTCATACCTCCGGCTAGAGACCGATGTCGTGGGGGCTTGGAAGGGGAACGAACGGGGAACGCGCGAAAGGTAGCCCGATTTGTCCTGGCAGTCAATCAAGTTCTTCTTTTCTGTCTCCCACTGGGAGGGTAATCACATAGTTGACGCACCTGCAGCTGGCAAGTGACGTTGGAACCCTGCAACGCTGCTGCACAAAATCAGAACTGGGAGCGGTAGCGACCAGCCAAACAATCAAGCAAAGGGAAGGATTTATTTTGGTGCCGCGTTTTAGCTTGAGTCTTGGGCTGGTCGCTACCGCTCCCAGTTCTGATTTTGTCTGGCGAACCTTGACACTTTTGCTCGGCAATATCGCACGAGGTGACTCGGATATATGAATACCTTTGGGAGGGCAATGACATACTTGGCTGACCATCTGGGTCGAAGGGCTAAGAGTCCGCTGGATCAACAAAATTCTGCGACGGCAATGAGGTCAGTACCACCACGCGGTAGCGGGTGGGTCTCGTGATTGCCGATTGCGGATTGCGGATTGCGGCGTTGGGCAAAACATGAATCTGAAATCGGCAATCGAGAATTGGCAATCACGAGACCCACCCGCTACCGCGTGGTGGTACGGACCTCATCCCGCCACTAGTCTCATGATTGGGAAAGCGGTCTGTCCGCCTACTGTTTTGGTCAGGGAGGAGGATTTACGCCGGCGTTCCTTTGATTATTTCTTCAATCTCGCGAGTCAACTTCTCAACCTGCGACTGCTCGCGCGCTTCGATGTTCAGCCGCAACAAGGGTTCCGTGTTTGAGCCGCGAATGTTGAAGCGCCAGGTATCAGTCTCCAGTGAATAACCGTCAGTAAAGTCTTCAGTGCCCTTGCCGGAAAATTTGTCCTTGACCGCTGCGATCGCATCCTTGACGTTTGCGACGTGGTAGTTCAACTCGCCTGACATAAAGTGACCTTCGGTAAACTCTGCGATGATTTCCGAGAAACGCTTTCCGGTCACAGCCAAGTGTTCGAGGATGAGAAGGAAGGGGATGACGCCGTTGTCGGCGAAAAAATTATCGTGAAAGTAGTAATGCCCGCTCATCTCACCGGCAAATAGCGCGTTCTCCTTGCGCATCCGTTCTTTCATAAAAGCGTGCCCGCCCTTAGAGATGATTGGCCTGCCACCTAACTCCTTCACAACTTTCTGAGTGGGCCAGATAACCCGCGGGTCAAAAATAATTGCGTTGTCATGGCCATACTTCTCCAGCAGTATCTTTGCCAACAACGCCGTGATGTAAGCGCCGGAGATAAAATCACCCTTCTCCGTAAAAAACATTGCACGGTCAGCATCCGCATCCCAGGCAACACCAAATTCAGCTTTCGACTCGCGGACCAGAGCTTCAACTTCGCCGCGATTTTCAGGCAGCATCGGGTCGGGCGGCCCCTTTGGAAAAGTGCCATCGGGTTCAAAATTCAAGGGCCGCAAATCCAGGCCAAGAATCTCCGTCAGCCGTCTGACGGGCCTGCAGACGTAGCCGAAGTTCGCGTTGCCGACGTAGGTAAATTTGCGGATTGCTGACTGGTCTACAAAACGCAGGACGTGTTTCAGATAGTCGTCGAGAATGTCGCGCGTTTCATATTTGCCTTTGCTGGCCGACGTCACCTCGGCGTCTTTGTTCTCCTTCAGAGCATCGCGAATGTCGAACAGGCCGGTGTCGGAAGAGATAGCCGTGACCTTTTCGCGCACCAGCTTCATGCCGTTGTACTGCTTGGGATTGTGTGAAGCGGAGACAACGATGCCGCCGGAATAGTTATAAGCGCCGACTGCGAAGTAAAGCATGTCGGTCGTAATCTCGCCGATGTCGACCACGTTGACGCCGGCGTCGAGAAAGCCGGCGACCAGACTCTTCTTCAACGGTGGAGACGAAACGCGCGCGTCCATACCGACGACCACCTGGGTGGGTTTGAACAGATACGTATAAACTTTGGCAATCCGATAATAGGCATCTTCGTCGAGGTCAGTTGGATAAACGCCTCTGATGTCGTATGCGCGAAAACTATCAAAATTCACGTCGCAATCCTCCCCGAACTGGTCGGTAACGTTTTCATTTCTCTGTGCCACCTCTGTGTGCTCCGTGTCTCTCTGGTATCGCTCAGCCTTTATCACCACAGAGGCACAGAGTTCACAGAGGCGGCACAGAGAAATTCAAAACTAATTAACTTCACCCGTAATCGTATAGTCAGTCAGCGAAGTCTTATCGCCCAGCACGGAGCCTGGACCAACCACCGCAGATCGTCCGATGTGACAACCGCGGCCGGCAATCGCGCCAGAAACCACCGCCGCTGCACCCACGCGGGTATGCGGCCAAATTACTGAATTCTCGACTCGCGCTCGTTCCTCCACAAAGCAGCCTTGCCCGAGCACCGAGTTAATAATCTGCGCCCCGGGCTTGATTTGGCAGTCGTCGCCAATTATGGAGACGTCATCAACTTCGGCGGCGGTTGCGGAATCAAAATCACCGCGGCGCTCCTTGATGTGCATGCGCGACACTCGATTCGCTAACAGGTCCTGATGCACGCGCAGATAGCGTTCGGGCGTGCCGATATCGATCCAGTAAGTGCGGGGAGGAACGTGTGCAAAGAAGGTTTCATTCCGTTTGAGCAGTTCCGGAAACAGGCCGTACTCAAAGGAATGGTTTTCTCCGCCCGGAATTAGATCGAGCACTTTCGGTTCGAGAATGTAGGTGCCGGCGTTGATTGTGTTGCAAGTAATTTCTTCGGGCTTCGGCTTTTCCAGGAATCTGCGAATGCGTCCGTCAGTTTCCGTTTCCACCAGGCCGTAGCTCGACGGATTATCAACCGGTGTGAGCACGATGGTCGCCGTGGCCTTGTGTTCGGTGTGTTCACGAATCACGGTTTTCAGATCGAGATCGGTGAGAATGTCGCCGTTGAAAACTACAGTGGGTTCGCGGATTAGATCTTCGGCAAACTTATAAGCGCCCGCCGTGCCCATTGGTTGCGGCTCAACCGTGTACTTCAACTTCACGCCAAAATCGGAACCGTCTCCGAGCAATTGCTCGATCTTGTTTGGCTGGTAAGAGAGTGAAAGTGTGATGTCAGTAATGCCGGCACGTCGCAAAGTATCGATCTGATAAAGCAGGAAAGGACGATTGCAAATCGGGACGATCGGCTTGGGGGTGTAAACAGTTAACGGGCGCAGACGCGTACCTTTGCCACCCGCAAGAATGAGTGCTTGCATGTTATTGACCGGAATAATGAATTGAAGCTTGAATAGCGACCGAGTCTAACACTCGCGCATTCGGCTTTTCAATTTGAGCGACTTTTGGGTAGTGACCTAATTTCAGTTTCTCTGTGAGACCTCCGTGTCCTTTGTGCCTCTGTGGTGAGTTTTTGCTTACTTTATTCACCACCGAGACACAGAGAGCACAAAGAACGCACTGAGAGAATTCGAATTAGGGCACCACCGACTTTTGAATGAATCTCCTTCCCATTGAGAGGCTAATCACTTAGTTGACGCAGCTGCATCTTGCAAGTGACGTTCGAACCCTTCAACGCTGCTGCACAAAATCAGAACTGGGAGCGGTAGCGACCAGCCAAACATCAGCAGAGGGAAGCATTTGTTTTGGTGACGCGTTTTAGGTTGAGTCCTGGGCTGGTCGCTACCGCTCCCAGTTCTGATTTTGTCTGGCGAACCTTGACACTTTTGCTCGGCAATATCTCACGAGGCGAGTCAGAATATGAATACCATTGAGAGAGGGGTGAGCGTTTAGCGATGTAGACTTTCGAAAATCGCTTTGCCAGATTGTGGTGCAAAGCAAAAGAGAACCAAAGCGTGGTTCAAATCGCTATAGCGGAAACCTTTCTTCTTCTGGGAGCGGGAGAAAGCCGTTAGGTTGGGTTCCTTGACACCCTAACAACTAAATTGTAATCGTAAATGGAAAAAATATTATCGTGCGAATGCGGGAGCGTTGATGAGCGAAATTCGGGATGCAGTAATTATTAGTGCTACCAGAACTCCGGTAGGAAAGTTCCTTGGCTCTTTAAAGGATTTCAAAGCCACGGATCTGGGGGCGATCGTCGTGCGTGAAAGCGTTAAGCGCGCCGGGGTTAATCCGGAAGACGTTGACGAAGTAATCATGGGCTGCGTGATCCAGGCTGGTCTGGGCCAGAACCCGGCGCGCCAGGCTGCGTTGCGCGGTGGTCTGCCTCCAGCCGTGTCGGCGGTCACGGTAAACAAGGTCTGCGGATCCGGTCTTAAGTCTGTGATGATGGCGGCGCAGGGTGTGCAACTCGGAGACACGGATATCGTAGTCGCGGGCGGAATGGAATCGATGTCAAACGCGCCTTACCTGATTCCTAAAGCCCGCGAGGGTTACCGGCTGGGCAACGGCGTTTTGCTGGACTCGATGATTCACGACGGTCTGTGGGACGTTTACAACGATTACCACATGGGCTGCACGGGCGAAGTGGTATCTGAAAAGTTTTCCGTCAGTCGCGAGGAGCAGGATGAGTACGCGCTCAACTCGCACCGGAAAGCCGCCGCCGCGATTAAGGCCGGAAACTTCAGGGATGAGATTGTGCCGATTGAGATTCCGCAGCGAAAAGGAGCGGCGGTTGTTTTCGATACTGACGAGACCGTTCGCGAAGATACTTCGCTTGAAGCACTTGCTAAATTGAAGCCGGCTTTCAAGAAAGAGGCGGGCACCGTAACCGCTGGAAACGCACCGGGCGTCAACGATGGCGCCTCCGCTGTAGTGGTCACCTCGAGCCAGAGGGCGAAAGAGCTGGGCAGGGAACCGATGGCGCGCATTGTCGCGCAGGCGGTGGCCGGTGTTGAACCAGCGCTCGTGATGATGGCGCCAGTTGATGCAATCAAGAAGGTATTAACAAAAGCGGGTTGGTCGCTTGACCAGGTTGACTTGATCGAATTGAACGAAGCTTTTGCGGTGCAGGCGGTCGCGATTACGCGAGAGCTGGGCTTAGATCCGGCAAAAATAAATGTGAACGGCGGGGCAGTGGCACTGGGGCACGCAATTGGTCAGTCAGGCTCGCGTCTGCTGACTACGATGCTGTACGAACTGAAGCGCCGCGATGCTCATCGTGGCGTTATCTCGCTTTGCCTCGGCGGCGGCAATGCGGTAGCAATGGCAATCGAAAGATAGGCCTCTTTGTAACGCAAACTGTTAGTTTGCGGATGAAGGATCAAAAATTACGCAAACTAACAGTTTGCGTTACAAGTATGACTGAAACTATTGGCGTAATTGGCGCGGGAACGATGGGCAATGGCATTGCCCAGGTCGCGGCGCGCGCCGGCTACAGCGTGATCATGCGCGACGTTTCGGAAGAGTTTCTGCATCGTGGCGTGCAGTCCATACACCGCAGCCTCCAACGCGACATCGACAAAGAACGCCTCAACGAAACTGAAAAGCGGGAGATCGTCGGGCGCATCACACCTACTACCGACATTCAGCAGTTGAGTGAAGCATCGTTTGTCATTGAAGCGGTGACAGAGAACCTCGACGTCAAGACCGAGATTTTTAAATCGCTGGATCGCATAACCGACGCGCAAACAATTCTGGCTTCCAACACCTCGTCGATCTCAATCACGCGGTTGGGCGCCGCTACCGCAAGGCCCGACAAAGTTATTGGCATGCACTTCATGAATCCGGTGCCGGTCATGAAACTCGTGGAAGTGATTCGCGGAATCGCCACTTCGAATGAAACTTACGAACGAGTGCGGGACTTAACAGATAAACTTGGTAAGACCGCGCTCGACTGTAACGACTCGCCAGGCTTCGTTTCCAACCGTGTGCTGATGCCGATGATTAACGAAGCGATTTTTACGCTTTACGAAGGGGTAGCGACGCGCGAGAGCATCGACGGCATCATGAAGCTCGGAATGAATCACCCGATGGGCCCGCTGCAACTCGCTGACTTCATCGGCCTGGACGTCTGTCTCGCCATCATGAACGTGTTATACGATGGTCTCGGCGATCCAAAGTATCGCGCCTGCCCGCTGCTGAAGCGTTATGTTGACGCCGGTTGGCTGGGCAAGAAAACCGGGCGCGGGTTTTATGAGTACTGATAAAGAAGGTTTAAGTTTCAAGGTCGTTTCTTTGGAGCTGACCACCGACCACTGACCACTGGTTCCGATGCCCGCGATTTCGCATTATTGCCAGAAATGCCTTGCGGCAAACCCGTTGGGCCAGGAATTTTGCGCTCGCTGCGGTACGCGGCTGATGATTATCGTCGAGCCGGCGGCCGCGCGGTACGAAGGAATCGATCCTTCCAGCTCAAATGATGAACACTTGCTTGAGCGAATCTCCGCACTCGAGAATCGGCTCGATCGCCTCACCGACAAACTCGATCGTGGGCTCGATCTGTTATTACGCCAGGCCCAGCATTCCCACTTCGATCGTGCGCTGATCAAAGCGCTGACCGCCATCCTGACTGACGACGGCACGGTGGAGCCCGATCGACTTGAGCGCCTTTGGATTCATCACAGCCAGAAAGACGCTGAAGATCAGTTGGAGAGCGAACGACGCGAAGATCTGCGTTTGCGATTGCTGGCGACGCATCATAGTGAGCAAGCGGCGGTTTTTGAGCAGTTCATCAACGAGGGCTTCTTACTGATTGAAGATCAGCAGCCCGTTCGCGGCATCCGGGCCCTGCAGAGGGCAGCCGCGGTTAATACTGATAATGCGCCACTGCTCTATTTCATCGGTGAATGTTTTTTCCGAATGGGCAAGACGCACCAGGCACAGGCTTATCTTGCAAAGGCTTATGAACTGGCGCCGGATGACGGCCGCATTTCGTTGCTGCTGGGTCTTACGTGTGCTGATGAAGGCGACATCGAGCGGGCGCGTGAGCTTCTAAATAGCGCCACACGCTTGGGGGGTTCCAGCTTCGCCGCACACTATGGACTCGGTCGCTTGTTCGTAGCTGAAGCGAAATGGCCACGGGCGTTGCAGCAATTCAAGCTTGCTCTGGCCAGCAAGAACTCACCGGAAGCGCACTACACGCTCAGTTGTCTTTATTATCAGCTTCAGCGCGACGCCCTCGCGACGCGTCACCTGAGAAAAGCGTTAGAACTCGATGAAGACTACGCGGAAGCGCTGCACCTGATGGCCTTGATTTACGCGCGCACCGGTCAGGAGCAACTGGCGGACGACTACTTCAAAAAGGCTGCGTCGGCCTCAGGCGGGGACAAGGCACCCCGAAATAAGAGCGGCCAGGCGTTAACCGCCCCGCTTTTTCGCACCTCGCCGGCGAAATCAAGACGCTTGATCACTGGCGGAGACCGCCGCCTCGCCGAAGCCTTACGCCAGGACGCGCTGAATGCGTGTCTGGAGTATCGGCTCTAGGCGGCAGCGGAGAACTATTTGGAGTGCGACGGCTTGACGCCGCTTTCTTTCAGCCAGCGACAATATCCGGCAAGAAAAAACCAGCGGGTCAGAGCGGTGTCAAGCCTCCCCACTTCAAAAGAAACTCCGTGCGATGAGCAGGCAAAATCAGAACCGGATCGCGGTAGCGACCGGCCAGAGATTAAGAATAACAGCAGAATATTTTGAAAACCGATTTGGTAGACGTGAATCTCTGGCCGGTCGCTACCGCGATCCGGTTCTGATTGCCTCTAATCGTTGACGAACATACGGGGTTGAATCACTGCTCCGCTTTCTTTCAGCCAGCAACAATATCCGGCAAGAAAAGACCAGCGGGCCAAAGCGGTGTCAAGCCCACGCACTCCAAAGAAACTCGGTGCGATGAGCAGACAAAATCAGAACCGGATCGCGGTAGCGACCGGCCAGAGATTCAACCAGAAATAACCATCAATATTCGAAAACTGATTCGGTTGAGTTGAATGTTTGGCCGGTCGCTACCGCGATCCGGTTCTGATTTTGCCTCTAATCGTTGACGAGCATACGGCTGCTCCGCTTTCTTTCAGCCAGCAACAATATCCGGCAAGAAAAAACCAGCGGGTCACAGCGGTGTCAAGCCTCCGCACTCCAAACAAACTCGGTGCGATAAGCAGACAAAATCAGAACCGGATCGCGGTAGCGACCGGTCAGACATTCAATTCCACCGAATCAGTTTATTGATGTTATTTCTGGTTGAATCTCTGGCCGGTCGCTACCGCGATCCGGTTCTGATTTTGCCTCTGATCGTTGAGGAACATTCGGGGTTGAGAAATAACAGCAGAATAGTTGAAAACCGAAGAGTTGAATGTTTGGCCGGTCGCTACCGCGATCCGGTTCTGATTTTGCCTCTAATCGTTGACGAGCATACTGGGTTGAACCATTGCTCATTGCTCGCGCGCGTTGACACTCCTGACTTCGTAGTTATAATGGCTTTTTGCGCATTAGCCGTTAAATTGAGCTATTCGCAGCAGGGTGTTTATTGATGCGGATTGAGCTTGCAAATCTTGAAGACGGCAGGGGTTCGTTTGCGCATAAATACGCGCCAGGCGAACTAGCTCTGGAAGACGAGCGGATAACTATCGCGCAGCCGCCGGAAGTTGCCGGTGAAATTCTCGTGAATGGCGCCCGCGCCCGAGCCAAAGGCCAGGTAACTGCACTCCTTCAAGTAGAGTGCGACCGCTGTCTGAAGCCGATCGAACTGCCGGTGAAATCGGCCTTTGACGTCGAATACGTGCCTACTAGTGAGTACGAGGCGCAGCAGTCGCCCGCGCTGACAGAGTCAGATTTGAATGTGACCGTATTTGACGGGCAAGTTGTCGACGTCGATGACCTGGTAACGGAAGAGTTGCTGCTGGCTGTTCCGGATCATCCGTTATGCAGGGACGACTGCAAAGGCTTTTGTCCGGTCTGCGGCGCCGACAAGAATTCGGTTAACTGCGGGTGTGAGACCCGCGAAGTGGATCCCCGCTGGGCGGGATTGAAAGAGTTGGTGGACGGTAAATAGTCAATCGTAAATCGTCGTCTGTTAGCGACGTTTTTACTATTCACCATTTACCATTCACGATTTACGAATTGGAGTAATCATGCCAAATCCCAAGCGAAGACATTCGAAAGCTCGCCGCGGCAAACGTCGCGCGCACGACGCTCTGCGTCTGCCACAAACCAGCCTCTGTCCTAATTGCCAGGAGCCCCGCCTGCAACACCGGGTCTGCCTGAAGTGTGGCTACTACAAAGACCGTCAGGTTGTGCGCGTCGAACAAACTTAACCTGCTGACAATACGTTTCAGTGCGAACACAGTCGAAGGATGCGTTGCGGCTTACCGGGAAAGTCGTTCTCGATGCGATGGGCAGCGACCACGCACCGCACGCAGAGATTGATGGGGCGCTCGCTGCCGCACGCGATCTGAACGTTACAGTGATTCTGGTCGGCCAGCCCGAGAAGCTGGAACCGGAGTTAAAGCGTTGTGGCTGGCGCGGCGATGGTGACCGCGGGATCGAATTGGTCGAAGCGGCAGAAGTAATTGGCATGGGTGAGCCGGTGATGGCTTCCGTGCGGCGCAAAAAGAAGAGTTCATTGAGAGTCGGCACGCGCCTCGTTACAGAGGGTAAGGCCGACGGTTTCGTCTCCGCAGGAAACACCGGCGCCGCAATGGCCACCGCGAAAATGGTTATCGGCATGTTGCCGGGTGTTGACCGTCCCGCGCTTGCCGCTCTGATTCCCACCAAATCCAACAAACCCACATTACTGTTAGACGTCGGCGCTAATTCAGAGTGCAAACCAGAACATCTCGCGCAATTTGCAATCATGGGTGATGCCTACTCGCGTGCCGTACTCGGCACGGTGGGTCCGGTTGTTGGTTTGATGAGTATCGGTGAAGAGGAAGCCAAGGGGAACGACCTGACTAAGGAAGCGTTTCCGCTGCTGCGCGACATTACCAGTCTGAACTTTATGGGCAACGTAGAAGGCCGGGATGTGTTTTCCGGTTCCGTCGACGTAATCGTCACCGACGGTTTTACCGGCAACGTGATGCTTAAGCTCTCAGAAGGTTTGACTGACGCGATGCTGTCGATGATCAAGCGTGAGTTGACAGCGTCAGCGGTAACGAAAGCCGGGGCCATGCTGGCTAAGCCCGCGTTTCGCAACATCAAAAAGCGGCTCGACTACTCCGAACACGGTGGGGCTCCGCTCCTGGGAGTTCGGAAAATTGTGGTTATTGGTCACGGCAGTTCAAACGCGCGCGCCATCCGCAATGCGATTCGCAGCGTGAAGGAGTTTTCCGAAAACCGCGCCGGCGAGCGGATCGAAAAGGGAATTGCAGAGACCAACGCGCTGCATGCTGTGTAGCGCCAACTCGTTAGATTTTCAGGAGGTGTACGCAATTTTCGGTTTTCTCTTTGCAACCTCTGTGTTCTTCGTGTCTCTCGGGTGATAAATGATTCGAAACACCCACCACAGAGGCACAGAGTACAACAGAGGTTGCACAGAGGATTTCAAATTAGCCATCAGGGTTTTTTGACTTGAGTTTAGAACGAACCGGCAAATCGCAAACTAACAGTTTGCGTTACTTGCGGACCAGTAGATAGTATTACGCGCCACAAATTACTGACTGAGGATTGAATGGGAACTATTCGCGCAGGAATACTGGGCACCGGCCACGCTTATCCGGAAGGCATACTGACGAATGCCGAGCTGGAAAAGATTGTCGAGACATCGGATGACTGGATCACATCCCGCACCGGCATCAAGCAGCGACGTAAAGCGGCGCCCGGTGAATATACATCTATGTTCGCCGTGCGTGCCGGGCGGCAAGCTATCGAACGCGCCGGACTGCAGCCTGAAGACATCGACTTAATTCTCTGCGCCACTGTAAGTCCCGATCAAATTCTGCCTTCGACCGGTTGCATCATCCAGGCGGAACTCGGCGCCAACAAAGCCGCGGCCATGGATCTGGTTGCCGCCTGCTCCGGTTTTGTCTACGGTTTGACGCTCGCGGAAACGATGATTCGCACCGGGCAAACGAAATACGCGCTCGTCATCGGGGCGGAAGTGTTGACGCAGTACGTCGACTACACAGACAGGCAAACCTGTGTTTTGTTTGGCGACGGCGCCGGCGCGGCCGTGCTTGGGCCGGTTGATGATGGCCGCGGTATTCTCGCTGCGCGCATCAGGTCAGACGGTCGCTATCTCGAGCAATTGTACTCGCCCGGTGGCGGCACCAGACGGCCTCCGACAGCGGAGACGCTTGCCGCGGGCGATCACTTTTTTAAGATGAAAGGCAACGAGCTTTTCAAGGTTGCCGTCCGCTCGATGGCGGAAGTTTCGCGCGCGGTGCTCGAAGAAGCCGGTTTGACGGCCGATGATGTCAAACTCTTCATTCCGCACCAGGCAAATCAGAGAATAACTGACGGTGTCGCGAAGAAGCTTAACGTCGAAGAGGCGCGCGTCTACTCGAATATAGCGATGCATGGCAATACCTCGTCAGCTTCGATCCCAATCGGATTGGATGAGTGTGTCGAAGCCGGTCGGATTGCGAAGGATGATTTGGTGCTGCTGGCTTCCTTCGGTGGTGGTGTGACCTGGGGCGCCGTGTTGATGCGCTGGTAGTAAGCGACGGTCAAGGGTGAACGGTAAAAGGTAAATAGTCGGAGCAACGTTCACCGTTCACCAGTTACTGCTGCAAGCGAGTATTAAACTAAATGTCCGACAAACTTCAGTTTGTCGCGCGACACGACAAGCTAAAGCTTATCGGACATTACTATTCACCATTTATTATTGACCGCCCTATGATTGCTTACATTTTCCCGGGCCAGGGCTCGCAAAATCCCGGCATGGGAAAGAACCTGGCGGATAATTTCGCGGCAGCGACACAGGTCTTTGAAGAAGTTGACGACGCGCTCGGTTTTGCGATTTCGCAAACGTGTTTCGCGGGCTCCGCTGAAGAGTTGCAGCTAACTGAAAACACCCAGCCTGCGATTCTTTCAGTCTCCACCGCCGCTTTCCGGGCGATGGCAGCGGAAGGATTTCCGCGACCGGATTACGTGGCTGGACATAGCCTGGGGGAATACTCGGCGCTCGTCGCTGGCGGCTCCCTGAGCGTAGGTGAGGCAGTGACCACCGTGCGTGCGCGCGGTCGCTACATGCAGGAAGCGGTGCCGGTCGGCGTTGGTGCGATGGCTGCCGTAATGGGCGCCGACTTGCCTTTGATCGAAGCCTCGTGTGCGGAAGCTGCGCAGGATCAGGTTTGCGCGCCGGCAAATATTAATTCGCCGGGCCAGGTCGTCATTGCCGGCAATACCGAGGCGGTAGATCGTGCTGCTGAGTTACTCCGCGAACGCGGTGCGAAACGGGTTTTAAAATTAAATGTCAGTGCCCCGTTTCATTCGGCGCTGATGATGCCGGCGCAGGAACGCTTATCACTCGACCTCGAGCGCATTAGTTTTAGCGATCTGTCGACCCCGTTGGTAACTAACGTGGATGCCGCGCTGATCAGAACCGGCGTTGAGGCGCGCGATTCGCTCGTCAGACAAGTTTCGTCGCCAGTCCGCTGGCTGCAGTCGATAGAGTTGTTGATTAAGGAAGGTGTTGATACCTTCGTAGAAGTCGGCCCGGGAAAAGTTCTTAGCGGATTAATGCGACAGATCAGTCGAGACGTAAAATGCTTTAACGTCGAGGATGCAGACAGTCTGAAGAAGACTGCTGACTTGCTCGGCGTTTAGAGCAGGACAGGCACTTCTGCCTGGATTGTTAGTTGCGGACAGACAAGAATGTCTGTCCTACTTTGAATCGATATTTTACAGAGGAGCAAAACGAGATGCCCGATCCAGAAATCGAGAGTAAGGTTAAACAAATCATTGTCGACGAACTAGGTGTGGATGAAAACGAGGTGACACCAAATGCCCGTTTCATCGACGACCTCGGAGCAGACTCCTTGGATACGGTCGAGCTTGTCATGCGTTTCGAAGAGGAATTCGGAATCGAAATCCCTGACGAAGACGCGGAAAAGATTCAGAGCGTCCGCGACGCCTACAACTACATCGATCAGCACAAGAAATAGTGATGAGTGATGAGTCATGAGCGAGATGTGATCGTGAGAGTCGCTCTCATCATCACTCAGTGCTCATTACTCATCACTGTGCTTTGATAAGGAGCTTTGATTTGTCACGACGTGTAGTTGTCACAGGGTTGGGGTTAATCACACCGGTTGGCAATACAGTAGAAACGACGTGGGGTTCGCTCATGAGCGGCCGCAGCGGCGTTGACTACATCAAGAAATTCGACACGGAAAAGTTTTCCGTGAAATTTGCCGCCGAGATTAAAGACTTCGACCCGCTGCAATTCATCCCCAAAAAAGAGGCGCGCAAGATGGGCGCCTTTATTCATTACGCTATTGCCGCCTCGGTCGAAGCGATGGCCGACAGCGGCTTTGCACTGACGGACGAAGGCAAATTTCCGGACGAAATCGCGGAAAATGTCGGCACCTACATCAGCAGCGGCATTGGCGACTTTTGGGCGATTGAACGCGAACACTCGAAACTACTCAACGAAGGTCCGGATCGCGTTTCGCCTTTCTTCATCGTTTCGGCAATCGTCAACCTGGCTGCCGGCCAGGTGTCGATCCGTTACGGCGCGAAGGGGCCAAACTCGGCCACGGCCACGGCTTGTGCTGCGGGCGCGCACGCAATCGGCGACAGTTTCAAGATTATTCAACGAGGCGACGCCGACGTGATGATTTGCGGCGGCGCCGAATCGGCTATTACGCCGATGAGTGTGGCCGGTTTCGCGTCGATGCGCGCGCTGTCGACGCGCAACGATGATCCGCTACACGCTTCACGGCCCTTTGAGCGTGATCGCGATGGCTTCGTAATTGGCGAAGGCGCGGGGATCATGATTCTCGAAGAACTCGAGCACGCGAAAGCCCGCGGCGCCAGGATTTACGCCGAAGTGGCCGGCTACGGTATGACCGCCGACGCGTTTCATCTGACGATGCCGGACGAAAGCGGCTCCGGCGCCATCCGGGCGATGAAGAAAACAATTCGCGACGCTGCAATTCAGCCGGAGCAGGTTGGCTACATCAACGCGCATGGAACGTCCACGCCTTACAACGATAAGTTTGAGACGCTCGCAATCAAGAAAACTTTTGGCGACCACGCTTACAAGCTGGCCGTGAGTTCTACCAAGTCGATGACCGGGCATTTGCTGGGCGCGGCCGGCGGGATCGAGGGAGTGTTCTCAGTTCTTAGTCTTCATCGAAAGACGCTACCGCCCACGATCAATTATATGAATTCGGATCCCGACTGTGACCTGGACTACGTGCCAAACGAACCGCGCCAGGTCGAAGTTGAGTATGCGTTGTCTAACAGTTTTGGATTTGGCGGCACGAATGCAGCGCTGCTGTTCAAGCGATACGATGCGTAATAAGACGTGCTTTGAACTTTGCGCTTTGTACTTTGTACTTTCGTTTTCAGGACGGGATAAGTTTAGGGAAGGAAGCGAAGTACAAAACTCAAAGTACAAAGCTCGGAGCGAAGCGACAGAAAAATGAAAATAATCGTCATGATGAAGCAGGTCGCAAACAAAGATGCGATCCTGCGAATAAACAAAGAAGGCACCTGGATCGAAGAAGCCGACCTGTCGTTTGAGGTGAGCGAGTCAGATGGTTACGCACTCGAGGAAGCCTTGCGCGTGCGGGAAAAGCTGGGTGGCGAAGTAATCGTTTGCTCGATGGGACCGCAACGTGTGAAGAGCGTTATCAAGGACGCACTGGCGCGCGGCGCTGATCGCGCGGTTCATGTAGTGGGCGACAACCTTGGCGCGCTTTCACCTTACGCTGGCGCGACTGTGTTGGCTGAGGCAATCCGCGAAGAGAAGCCTGACCTGGTGTTCACCGGTTTACAGTCCGACGATTACGGCTACGGACAAACCGGCGTGATTCTCGCGGAACTGATGGGCCTGCCACACGCAACCATCGTCATTGAAGTTGACGCTGGCGGCGATAAATTGCGCGTGAAGCGTGAACTCGAAAGCGGCTGGTATCAGTGGTATACGATGCCAACCCCGGCGTTGCTCACGATTCAATCAGGCATCAGCCAGATCCGTTATGCCACTTTAAAAGGGATCATGGCCGCGAAGAAAAAGGAAATCAAAGAAGTGACGCCGGCTGCAGATGCTTTAAGTCGTGCATCGCACCAGAAGATTGCCAGGGTTTATTTGCCGCAGAAAACAAAGCAGACGCAACTGCTCGGCAACGGCGATGCGAAAGCGGGTGCAGTGGAACTCGCGAACAAACTACACACGGAAGCTCGCGTAATATGAGACTTAGTGAGCTTTAGGCTGGCAGTGATGAAAGAAATTGAGGCTGCGGTTAGAAAGAAGGAGGCAGGCCGCCTTCCTGACCATGAGCTAACCATGGTTGACAGTTCAAATCGAGATCGAAGGGCTTTCAAGTCCTCACCAACAAGCTACCTTTGGAATCTCTCAGGTGAGGAAGGGGCGCTGCCCCCGCTCTTACTTTGATTCCTACATGCTTAGTTTGAAACCAATATTACGGGATTGAGCGGTACATTGAAGGAACGAAAACAGAAATGAGTCAGGGCATACTTGTCTTTATCGAACATCGCAACGGTGTTCTTAACAAAACGTCCATTGAAGCTATCGCTGCGGCCCAGAGCCTCGCGCCGTCATTGCAACAGCCCGTCAGCGCGGTAGTGCTCGGCGGCGAGGTTGCTTCGCTGGCAAACGAGATCGCGGCATACGATCTTGTGAAGGTATTCGTCGCGAAGAACGATGCGCTGGCCGATTACACGCCTGACGGCTATGCCGATGCCATGGAAGCGATCGTGCGGCAGTTTGATCCGCAACTCGTGGTGATGCCGCACACGTATCTCGTGCGCGACTACGCACCGAAGCTGGCGGCGCGGTTCGGCAAGTCTCTGATCAGCGATTGCATTCGTGCGCAGGCTAACGGCGGTGCGATCACTTTTACCCGTCGCATTTTTCTCGGGAAGCTTGACGCCGATGTCGTATCGGATGGCGAGGCTCCTGTCTTTGCGACGTTTCAATCGGGTGCTTATCGCCCGGATCAAGCGCAGAAGGGAAGGGGGGCTGCGGTTGAAGACGTTGAGGTGAAGGTCGGCGAGATACGCATGACCCCCGAGGCGCCGTTCCAGGAAGTGAAACAGGCGGTCGACCTGAGCAAGGCTGACATCATCGTGGCTGTCGGACGCGGCATCAAGAGCAAAGACAACCTCGCATTGGCAGAGAAATTGGCGGAAGTTCTCGGCGGCGATCTGGCGGCGTCGCGACCGATTTGCGATGCGGAATGGCTACCGATCGATCGTCAGATCGGATCATCGGGCCAGACCGTTGCACCCAAGCTGTATGTCGCGCTCGGCATCTCCGGAGCGATTCAACATTTGGTGGGCATGAAGAACTCGGGAACGATTGTCGCCATCAACAAGGATTCGGAAGCGCCAATTTTCGATATTGCCGATTACGGCATTGTCGGCGACTTGTTTGAAGCAGTGCCCGTGCTGACTGAAGAGATCAAAAAGATCAAAGGCTTGAGTTGAGGAATTATCGTTAGAGTATCGCCCTTAGGCGGGCCTTTAATCAGTCGTTGAAAACGCGCCTAAAGGCGGTACTCCAAACTTACTTAACGGCAGCCTGAAGTTCTTTCACCAACTCCTCCGGCTGCCAATCATTTCCTCTGTACACCTTAATGATTTTTCCATCTGGCCCGATCAGCGCGGTACGCAACGAATGGATCACCTGCTCCTGGCCTGAAGGAGTGTCGGTGAAGTAGCGCAAGCCAAAATACTTGGCAATGCCTTTCACCTCATCTTCACTACCCGAAGCAAATTCCCAGTGCTTGAAATTTTCGTCTGAATATTTGCCGGTATAGGACGCACCGTAACTACGCAACACTTTTGGCGTGTCGTAAGCAGGATCAAAACTGACGCTCAACAGGTGTGTCTTATCCAGCAGGGCCGGTTCTTTTTGCAATTGCTGATCGATGGCGGCGAAGTTACTGCTCATCAGCGTGCACTGGTTTGGATCCTGGCAGCGTGTGTAAATGAAAGTCAGCAGGAGCGCCTTTCCCTTATAGTCGTGAAGGTGAATCGGGTTGCCATCCTGGTTTAGGAGACGATAGTTCGGGACCTCTTCACCCGCGTTCGGTCCTGCTCCTTCCGCGGGCGGGGCATTCGAGGTGGAGTTAGGAGTTTCGCTGATGACGACGTCTTCCAGCCAGGACTGTGTGCCATCAACTACCAAAGTGGCTGTGATCAGATTTCCCGGCGCGGCAATTTCAAACACCCAATCGGCGTCGACATGAAAGGGCATGGTCATGCTCTCCATGTAATCTTTAATGTCTTCGTGGGCGATAGTGAGTTGGTGTTTGTCCTTGTCAACTACGACGACCTTGCCTTTAAGATCGTAGTGCTTTTCGGTTGCGGAATGCACTCGTTCTTTTGGTTGGCAGCTGGAGCAGACGAGTAAAAGAACAATGAACGCGAAGAACAGAGCGTGGTTAATTTTCATTAATGACCTGCGTAGGAATAATCGAAGAGTTGGAATTGTAAAGCACGCGGCCAGACCGGGCAAAGATGACTGCTTGTTTGGAGTTCCGTCCTTGGGCGGGCCTTCGTTCAGTCATTAAAAACCCGCCTAAAGGCGGAACTCCAAACTAATACGATTGTGCTACGATGCGGTCCAACCAACTGAGCCGGGAATATCAGGAATCGGATGAACGAAGTTAAAGCGACAAGGCGCGCTGAGCTGCTCGAGGGAGCACCTGTTGCTGCGCAAATCACACAGAAAGTGAAGAGCGAACTGCAGCAGTTTGTCGCTCGGCATGGCGTGCGCCCGGGCCTCGTCGCCGTTCGTGTCGGCGACGACGCAGCTTCCGCGGTTTATGTTCGCAATAAGATGAAAGCCTGTGAGGAAGTCGGCATTCGCTCAGAACATTTAGCGCTGCCGGCAAACACTTCGCAGCTTGAATTGCTCGAATTGATCGCAGCGCTCAACAAACGCGACGACGTAGATGGTATTTTGGTTCAACTGCCACTGCCGAAGGCCATTGATGAAAGCAGGGTAATTGAGGCCGTCGATCCCGCCAAGGATGTTGATGGTTTTCATCCGATTAATATTGGCAGGTTGTCAGCCGGCCAGCCGACGCTCGTGCCCTGCACGCCGGCAGGAATCATCGAACTCTTAACCCTGAGCGACATTCCGATTGCGGGAGTCAATGCCGTCGTCGTCGGTCGCAGTCAGATTGTCGGCCGTCCGATGGCTCAGTTACTGCTGCACCGCGATGCCACCGTTACGATTTGTCATTCGCGAACACACGATCTTGCGAGTATAACGAGGCAGGCTGACCTGCTGGTGGTTGCGATTGGCAGAGCCGGCTTGATTGGGCGTGAACATATTAAGCCCGGGGCGACGGTGATCGATGTCGGGATGAACAAAGTGACCGACGAAGCCACTGCACGCCGGTTGTTTGGAAACGAAGCCGATCATCGCCTGGAAATAATTGCGAAACGCGGTTTCACGCTGGTCGGCGATGTGAATCCGGCGGAGGCTGATGAAATTGCCGGCCGCAGAACGCCGGTGCCGGGCGGCGTTGGTTTGTTAACCGTAGCGATGCTGATGTCGAATACGCTGAAGGCGGCCACCGCAAGGAAAACAGAGGGGAAAGGGTAAAGGGGAAGGGGGAAGAAAAACCGGGTAAAAGGGGAAAGGTGAAAGGGGACAAGCGTGGGGATGCAAAGGATGGGCAAACGCGAGCGGTGGTTCACTTTCAAAGAAGTGTCCGACAAACTTCAGTTTGTCGCAGCGATACGACAAGCTAAAGCTTATCGGACAGCGAGCTGACCCCCGACGCAAACGCGGAAATCGATTCCCCCTTTACCCAATTCCCATTTCCCCGTGGTTCTTATGCTGCGCGTTGGCTTAACTGGATCAATCGGGGTAGGGAAGAGCTTCGTTAGCGGACTCTTTGCCGAGCTCGGCTGTCGCGTTCTGGACGCCGACCAGACAGCACGCGAGGTTGTCGCGCCAAGCTCCAGCGCGCTCGACGAGGTGGTGAATAGTTTCGGCCGCGCAGTTCTGCAGCCCGATGGCAGTCTGAACCGTTCGGCGCTCGGCGCGATCGTTTTCGCGGATGCTGAGAAACGCGCGCTGCTGAACTCAATTCTTCACCCGCACATCATCGCCGCGCAGGACGCGCAATTGAATGAGTGGGAAACTAAAGACGCTGACGGAATCGCGATTGTTGACGCCGCTTTGATGATCGAATCGGGCGGCTACAAGCGGTTCGACAAACTTATCGTCGTACACTGCGATGAAGAGATACAGTTGCAGCGTTTGATGGCGCGCAACAATCTTAGTCGCGAGGAGGCTGTCAGCCGCATCGCAACGCAGATGCCCCAGGCGGAGAAGATGAAGTTTGCGGACTACCTGATTGATACGACTGATGGTTTTGAAGCAGCGCGCCGCCAAACTGAAGCCGTTTACGACGATCTGCGGCGCATTGCGACAACGGCACCCAGTGATCGATGACTCGAATGCGAAACATTTGGAAATTTCCGAGGCGCTTGAGACTGACGGTGGTTAGTACTCTGCTGTTCGCTTTCACTCTCAGCCATGCAGGTTGTTTTCTCGACGAGAAACTTGAACGCTATTACGGCCGCATAGTCGTGCCGCAAGGTCAGCAATTTCATTGGAGCGACGGCGGACTGCCGCAGACTTTCGATCCAGCCTTTGCCGCCGCCCCTCCCGATACAGATTTGATTCGCGCAATCTTCGAAGGACTTACCGATTACGATCCAAAAACCTTAACGCCCGTGCCCGCCGCGGCTACGCACTGGGAGGCCTCAGAAGGCGGACGCGTCTGGACCTTTTACCTGCGTGACGATGCGCGCTGGTCAAACGGTGAGCCGGTAACCGCAACAGATTTTGTGCGCTCATGGCGACGCACAATGAAGATTGGCGAGCTGGCGCCGCACACCGAGTTACTCGCGAATATCGAAAGAGGAACGCGACAGTCCATAGCGGCTACAGTAGAGAAACAACCGGCGACAAAGGGTGAGGCCTCGAGAAACTCCGGTTCGGGCTTTGGTGTTCAGGCTCTTTCCGAGCGCGTCTTACGCGTGCGACTGCGGCGTCCCGATTTGAATTTTCCCGCGCTCGTCGCCCATCCGGTCTTTCGTCCAGTAAAGCTGAACGACGAAAGCACAGCGAGGCTCGAAGCGCCCCAGCTTATTTCAAACGGAGCATTCGCTCTGGCAAAAACTGAAAGCGCTCGCGTACTGCTCGAAAAGGCGTCGAACTACTGGAACAAGGATCAGATCGCGCTACAGGAAGTCGCGTTTGTTAACCAGAAGGACGCGGAGTCGGCACTTGCTGCCTATCGTGCCGGTGACGTCGATGCTGTCACCAACGCGGCCTTCGAGCCGCTCGCGATCAAACTCTTGAAGCCTTACGAGGATTTTCGGCGCGCCACCTACGGCGCCCTGACCTACTACAGCTTTAACGCGGCACACGAACCGTTTGATGACGTGCGCGTGCGTGAAGCACTGGCCATCGCGATTGACCGAGACCGCATCAGCGCCGATGAAATGGGCGGCGCCACTGAGCCCGCGAAAAGATTTTTACCGGAGAGCGTCACGAACGAGCAGGCGCCAGTCGTGAATAAGGCTGACGTACTGGAAAAGGAATACGAACGTGCCAAACGTTTGCTGGCAGAGGCCGGCTACCCAGATGGCGTCGGGTTCCCGCGGATCACATTGCTCATCAATCGCAACGAGCCGCAGCGTTTAGTCGCACAATCGATCGCCGCGATGTGGCGTTCGGTGCTAAACGTCGAAACCGATATCGTCATTAAAAACTGGGAAGAATACGAAGCAGCAATTCGCGCGGGGGATTACGACCTGGTGCGGCGCGGCCTGGTGATGCAAACAACCGACGAGCTGACAAATATTCGTATGCTCTTTCCGGAAGGACCGCAACCCGGCCAGCCGGCGGAGTCGGGAGGCCAGCCGACTTCAACTAACCAGCAGGAAGCGAAACAAAATAATCTGACCGTCAGTCCCTCCATCGAAACAGAGGCCCAGGCGTTGCGAGACTTGAGCGCCATGCCGATCTATTTCGCGTCGTCCTATTCACTCGTCAAGCCTTACGTTTCCGGTTTCGATGCAAACGTGCTTGATGCACCTTCGCTGAAATCTGTTCGCATCAACACCGATTGGAAGCAGCCGGAAAAGACTGCTGCGCGCTGAGCTGCCAGGTAGTGGAAGAGAGCGGGGGCAGGCCCCCTCCTGACCTCGAGCTAAATACACTTGAGCTGAAAGTCCGGATAGAACGGCTTTCAAAAACACCAAATTAGCGGCCTCTAATAAACCTCAGGGTCAGGAAGGGGGCCTGCCCCCGCTCTTCATTGTTAACCATCGCCTGACCTCAACTTTAAATCAAGCCCTCACCACTGCTTGCTAACAAATCTTGCCGAATTCAGTTTTAGCATGATAAGTTCCGTCTGTTTTTCAGCGGGTTGTCGACGAGAACCTTGATGCCTGAATTTCGCCTCAACTATTTGCTAAGCGGCTGTCTTATTCTCGCTTGTGTTTGTGCGGGCATTTCATGCAGCGTGGTTGCCACCCCGGGTGATTTTTACGGCAGCACAACTCCACCCAAGCAGAATATTTTTCGCTATGTTAACGGCGATGAACCGGAGTCGCTCGATCCTCCCATCAGCACCGGCCAACCGGAAGCGCGCATCTACATGTCCCTGTTCGAAGGGTTAGTGGAATACGATCCGAAATCGCTTAACGCCATACCCGCAATCGCTGAAACCTGGGAGGTAAACAACGACTCGTCGGAATTCGTTTTCCATCTGCGTCACAACGCGCGGTTTTCGAATGGCGAGCCGATCAAAGCGCAGGATTTCGTTTACAGCCTGCGTCGCGCTATATCGCCGGAGTTGGCTTCCAAGAATTCCTATCTCGCTTACTACGTTGCTTACGCACAGGCGTACAACGAGCATCGGGTTTTCTTGCGCGATCGCAACACCCAGCAATTCGTTCTGGAAAAGGATGTCGCCGAAGCCGAGCCGCTAACACCCCCGTTTAGTCAAAGGGCTCTCAACTCGCCGGCGGCCGAATATGAAAGCGGCACAATTGGTCCGAAACCTGATCCGGCTGTGAAGCCTGCCGGCGGCGCCGACACCGCTTTTCATCGGTTCATGCATTCGCCAGCCAGATTGATCATGCCAGCCGAAGAAGCCAAGCGAACAAAACTCGCCGACAGCAACCCCAAACTAAAGACAGCTTTACAGAACACGGAACCCGTCGCTGTGAGCGCCGAGGATGTCGGGGCTGAGGCCATAGACGATTACACCGTGCGCATTTCGCTATCACAACCGGCGCCGTATTTTCTTGGCTTGATAGCTCACCAACTCTTTCGGGTGGTACCGCGAAAAGTCATTGAGCAGTATGGCGCACAGTGGACTGACCCGGCTCATATCGTTACCGGCGGCCCATTTCGCTTGAAAGCCTGGCGTCCTTATAACGAGTTGGTTGTTGAGCGAGATCCAATGTATTGGGACGCTGCCAACGTTCATCTCGACGAGATTCACTTCTTTGTCTCCACCGATAACCCCACCAGTCTCAATCTCTACCGTGTAGGCGAAGCGGACGCAGTGTTGAATCACACGGTGCCGAACGCATGGCTCGGAACGATCCGTCCGAAAAAAGATTACATGGACGGCTCCGAGGCGGCGATCGTGTACCTCAACATAAATGTCACCAGGCCGCCGATGAACGATTTGCGCGTACGTCGGGCATTCAACATGGCCATCGACAAAGTCAACTATTCGAAATCGCGGTTGATTACGAAACCCCTATCGGCGTTCACACCTGAAGGAATATTTGTCGGTTACCCTCAGCCAAAGGGTGAGGGATTCGATCCCGAGCAGGCAAGAAAGTTGTTGACCGAAGCGGGATTCCCGGTAACCAAACAAGGCGACGGCTCCTATCAGTGCAAGTTCCCAGTCGAGCAAGTAGAGTTTATTTACAATTCAAATTCTGCGAACAAGGCGTTGGCTGAGTTTATGCAGGCACAATGGAAACAGAATTTGGGCGTTACAGTTCCACTTCGCAGTATGGAGTTCAAAACGTTCATGCCCGCCCGCGCGAACCTTGATTACAAAGGCTTTGCGGTTGGAATCTGGGGCGCTGATTACATGGATCCGTTTACCTTTCTCGGGCTTTTTTCAACGCCTGGCGGCGTCAACGGCACGGGCTGGTACGATTTGAAATATGTGGCTATGCTCGATGAGGCAAACCGCAACTTGAACCAGCAGGAGCGTTACCAGCAAATGGCAAAAGCGGAAAAATATTTGTTGGAGAACCAACCGGTAATTCCGATCGAAACTTCGTCGGTCAATTTTCTCAAGAAGCCGTATGTGAAAGGGATGTATCCGAACGCCGCGTCTTTGTATCCCTGGAAATTTGTTTACATCGAGCGCGACTCCGCCAAATGGGACTACAGCATTCCAAGCCTGGCCGATTAGACGACGGGCCAGGCGTCCCGGAAGAAAATAGTTTAGCTAGCGTACGCCCCCGTGAGATCGAACAACTGACAGGCAGGAACAGCGGTCTCAGCTCAAAATGATCTCATTCATCATTCGTCGCCTGCTGATTACAATCCCAACCATTCTCGTGGTAATCACCATCACGTGGGGTCTCGTCCGCCTTGCGCCCGGCAACTTTTACACCAGCGAGAAAAACATTCCGCCGGCTATCGAAAAAAATATTCGCGAGAAATACGGTTTAGACAAACCGTGGTATCAGCAATACGGTCGCACAATCTGGAACATCGTACGGCACTTTGATTTCGGCACTTCGCTGAAATACGAAGGCCAGTCAGTCAATGCCATCATTGCGCGTTCGCTGCCCGTGTCGGCGACGGTGGGAATTCTGGCTTACTTGTTGGCGCTCGTCGTCGGCGTCGTTACCGGCTCTATCGCCGCCTTGTATGCAAACTCACGCCGCGATTATGCATCGATGACGCTTGCAATGCTGGGCATTTCAATCCCGAACTTTGTGCTCGGCCCAATCCTGGTGCTGCTGTTTTCGCTCACTCTTTATTGGCTGCCGCCGTCGCGTTGGAATGGGTTCCCGAGCCGCAACATTATCCTTCCGATACTCACGCTCTCGGGACTCTACATGGCCTACATCGCGCGCCTAACCCGCGCCGGTCTGCTCGAGGTGTTGAGGTCAGACTACATCCGGACTGCCCGCGCCAAAGGTCTAAGTGAGCGCCAGGTGGTGATGCGTCACGCGTTGCGCGGCGGTTTGTTGCCGGTGGTGTCGTACACCGGTCCGGCCCTCGCGCTGCTGGTAACCGGCACCGTGGTTGTCGAGCGAATTTTTGTTCTGCCAGGCCTGGGAAACTATTTCATTCAGGCGTCCCTGAATCGTGACGAGCCTTTGATCATCGGGATCGTGTCGTTCATCGCGATTGCGCTCTTGCTGATGAATCTCGCAGTAGACGTCGCTTACGCTTATCTGGATCCGCGTATCCGGTACTAAAGAATGAACGACGAGCGAACAAACGGTGGTAACCAGAAACGGGAATCCGGCGTAACGCCCGACCCGGCTGCGACGTATACGCACGGCGATCTCATCCACACAGCGCCGGAGTTTGCGCTTGCTGACTCTGATGTTTTGTCGGCCGAACGTGGAGACGTAATCGCCGGCACTTCGCTGTGGCGTGACGCCTGGCGTCGCTTGCTGAAAAACCGGCTGGCGGTTATCGGCATGATTGTCGTCGGTCTCATCACCATCGCCTCTGTATTGGGACCGTTCCTGATTCAAAAGCTCACCGGCGTCACCCCTGACTACATTCCGTCCGACGTAAGGCTCCTGCGTTCGATACCGCCGCTACAGGGTCCAGACGGTTCATTTTCATGGCTGCACCCGATGGGAACTGACAACCAGGGCCGCGACCTTCTCGCGCGCGTGCTGCAAGGCGGCCAGATCTCATTAATGGTCGGGATTATTTCGACGCTCGTCTCCCTTCTGATCGGAGTCGGCTACGGCGCAATCGCCGGCTATCTTGGCGGACGGATCGATAACCTCATGATGCGTGTGGTCGACGTTCTTTATTCGTTGCCTTACATCATTATCGTCATCGTGCTGCTGTCGGTGTTTCGCAGCCAGACCGCGCGCGGCCAGATGGTCCTACTGTTCGTAGCCCTCGGTTCAGTTTCGTGGCTGACGATGGCCCGGATTGTTCGCGGGCAAGTGCTGTCGCTAAAGAACCAGGAATTCGTGCTGGCGGCGCGGGCAACGGGAGTGTCCACCCCACGCATTATCTTTCGTCACATCGTGCCGAACACGCTCGGTCCGGTCATCGTTTACGCGACGCTCACCATTCCCACAGTGATGCTCACCGAAGCGTTCCTGTCGTTTCTTGGTTTTGGTGTGCAGGCGCCGCTCGCGTCGTGGGGCAGTTTGGCAACCGATGGTATTCAAAACATCGGCATCTTTCCGTGGCAAATGGTTTTTCCCGGCGTCACGATGGCGCTCACTCTTTTCTCCCTTAACTTTCTCGGAGACGGGTTGCGCGATGCGCTCGACCCACAGACACGGAAAGTTTGAGTTGTCTCATGACTGACGCCAACGACAACCTGCTTGAAGTAAGAGACCTGCGCACCTACTTCGACACTGACGACGGAGAGGTTAGAGCGGTCGACGGCATTTCGTTCACGTTAAAACGTGGAGAGACGTTGGGCATCGTTGGGGAATCAGGGTCCGGAAAGTCAGTTACTAATCTTTCGATCATTCGTCTGATACCCGTTCCGCCGGGGCGAATCGCTTCCGGTGAAATAGTTTTCGACGGCGTCGACCTGCTGTCTCTCAAGGAAGAGGAAATCCGTAAGGTTCGCGGGCGTCGAATCGCCATGATCTTTCAGGATCCGATGACCTCACTGAACCCGTTCATGAAGATCTCGCGGCAGATAATGGAGATCACCCGGTTGCATCTCGGTCACTCCAAGACGGAGGCTTACGAGCATGCAATCGAGATGTTGAAAACCGTAGGCATACCCGACGCGCGCACGCGCGTCGATAATTATCCGCACGAGTTTTCCGGCGGCATGCGGCAGCGAGTCATGATTGCCATGGCCTTGTCATGCCAGCCTGAGTTACTAATCGCCGACGAACCGACCACCGCGCTCGACGTTACCATCCAGGCGCAAATTCTCGAGCTGATTAAGACACTGAAGCAGGCAACCGGCACCAGTGTGATTCTCATAACGCACGATCTCGGTGTAGTCGCCGGTATGACCGATCACCTCGTAGTGATGTACGCCGGCAAGATCTTTGAACAAGCGCCGACCGCCGAGTTGTTTGCACAATCAGGTAACCCTTACACCAAAGGCCTGCTGCGTTCCGTGCCCGACCCGCTCAAGGAACAGGACGAGCTCTATCAAATTCCGGGTTTACCACCTGACGTGGCGCATCTGCCGCCGGGCTGTCCTTTCGCACCGCGCTGCTACCGCGCTGAAGAAATTTGCACTCGTGAATTTCCGCCGTTCGTTCAGCTGGCCGCCGATCATTTTTCGCTCTGCCACTTCGCAGCCGAAGTGTTCGCTGATTCAGGTGAACCGGCAGCCGCCGAACAGGTGACCGCCCGATGAGCACAACGGACCTGCAACTGGCGAACGAGCCGCAAATATCTGCGCCACTGATTTCGATCCGCGATTTGAAACTGCATTTCGACTTGGGTCCGGACGTTCGTGCCGGTTTTCGAAAGCTTCCGTCCTGGATGCAAATTGCGCTTTTCCTGGTTTCTGTTTTCCTCGGTGGACTGGCCGGCATGGGAATAGTTGCTATGCTCGATCGCCGGGAGCTATTCATAACGCTCGTGTTGTCCTCGGTTGTCGCGTTGGTTGTCGGCAGTCTGGTTTTTTATTTCCTGCGCGCCGTGATGGTGCGTCTCGTTGTGGGTAAGGCGGCGCACAGCATCGTAAAGGCAGTTGATGGTGTATCCATCGACATCCAGCGTGGTGAGACACTCGGTCTCGTGGGTGAGTCGGGTTGCGGTAAATCAACTCTGGGCCGCGCAATTCTTCGGCTCAACGAACCTACCTCAGGAACAGTCTTTTACGCGGACCGCGATCTCGCTCATCTATCGCAAAGGGAGATGCGCGATCACCGCCGCCATCTCCAGATTGTTTTTCAGGATCCTTACGCTTCGCTGAACCCGCGCATGACCGTGGGACAAATCGTTCGTGAGCCGCTCGAAACTTTCAAACTAGCGAAGGGAAGTGCAGCCGAACAAAGGGTGCAACAGCTATTGGAAACTGTCGGACTAAGTAAGCGCTTCAGCAAACGATATCCCCACGAATTTTCCGGTGGACAGCGTCAGCGCATCGGCATAGCGCGGGCGCTGGCGGTAGATCCGGAGTTCATCGTTGCCGATGAGCCAATCTCCGCCCTCGACGTTTCGATTCAAGCGCAGATAATGAACCTGCTTCAGCGGCTGCAACGCGACAAGAATCTGACCTATCTTTTCATCTCGCATGACTTGCGGGCGATTCGTCACGTTTCGGATCGCATCGCCGTTATGTACCTGGGGAAACTAGTCGAAGTGGGTGCCGCCAACGCGATTTATGCGGAGCCGCTTATGCCTTACACCAAGGCGCTTATTTCCGCCGTGCCGGTTCCCGATCCGCAAATCGAATTGAGCCGCCGCCGAATCGTGCTCGAAGGTGACGTACCCTCGCCTATCAACCCGCCCGCAGGCTGCCGGTTTCACACCCGGTGTCCCTACAGGATCGAGGCCTGCGAGCAGGTGGTGCCGCCACTCGTGGAGATAAAACCAGCTCATTTCGTCGCTTGCATCCGCATCAGCCCTGACCAACCGAATATCGAATCAATCGCGCCCGGTGAGGCACCGGGGCTCGCCGCAGCCTCTGCTATTAACTGACTCAGCCTATAAAAGAATCCCGCAAACTATTGATTTTCGAGTCGCTTGCAGATGAAAAGCGGTTTCCATTGGTCGTTTACCAATAGGGTGAGTCGTAGTGCGTGTTGCGATTCAATGAACGAATAGCCACACCGCTGATTTTTCAGGCGATTGTTGCAGTCAAAACCGGAACTCTATACTTAACTCGCGCGATATTTTGCGAACCATGCCACGCTCGAAACACACGGCTCAGCCAACCAAACGCTCGCCCGAGACTCCTGAGATCGTACAGGAACATCCCGAGGACGCTCCGCCGGGCTGGGCGATTGTGCAGGAAAAGCTGGCTGGCAAATCTGGCTTGTCGCTATTGACTGTCGACGGTCGTCAACCTCCCGCCCTCGTAGTTTCAAATAACAACTCGATCTGCCAGGCGTTCCAGTCGTCGATGGAATATGTGGGCTTGTGTGACCCTTATTGTGGCGACGCCCATCGTCGCGCTCTCAGCGCCGGTGCGCCGGTTGAATACAAATGCCACGCCGGCCTGCAATGCTTCACGATGCCGGTCCAGCTCGGTCGCGAACAAAACCTGGCGGTAATCGGCGGACGCGCGTTCACAAACGCCGCGGACTATCGGAGTTTGGTGGATCGTTTCCGCAACGGCGAACTGAACGATCTGCTTGCCAGCGAGCCATTCACGAATGTGATCTTTTCGGAAGACGAGGGTTTGAAGCAGCTCTCCGAACGCCTGCGCAAAGCAGTTCGTCAGTACAACTCGGGAAAGCCGCGCGCTACCGAGGGCGATGGAGTTTCTCTTGCCGAACCTGCGCAGGACGAACCCTCCGCGCCATTCGTGGCAAGCTCGACGCAGGCGGACGAGACGACCGCGCTCCCAGTCGCTGCGTCACAAAACGCCGACCTGCAAGGCGAAGTGGAACGGTTGCGCGAAGAACTCGAGCATCGCTCGCGATTGGCCGAATCGTTACAACGTTTTCTGGAGCGCATCAGCTTCAGTGACAACAGCAAAATTTACGAAGCGATCCTGTCGCACTGTAAAGAACTGCTGCGGGCTGACCGCGTCTCGCTTTGGGTGCTCGATGAAAGTTCCCACGAACTCTTTATGCGCGCGTCTGCAGGCTTTGCGAGTCCCGGCGCGGAACACACACCGAAACGCGTTGGCGAAGGCATCACCGGCAAGGTGCTGGAGACGGGCGAAGCGCTTGTAGTTGCCGATTTGAAGGCGGCCGGTATCGCCGCTGCACCGCCGGAACGTAAATATCGGACCAGCTCCTTTATCAGTTATCCGATAACTATAAACGGCCGGCGCATCGGCGTACTCAATGTCACTGACAAAACCAGCGGGGAGAAGTTTGACGATGTAGATCTGAGCTTGCTGCAAATTATCGGGCCGCAAATCGCGGTCGCGGTTGAACGTGCCGAATGGCAGGAACGGGCCACGCAGTTTCGCCTGATGTCGATTACCGATCCGCTCACTGGGTTGTTGAATCGTCGCTATCTCGAAGAACGTCTGACGGACGAATTGAATCGATCGCAACGCTACAACTACGCGATGAGCTGCCTGATGATCGATATCGACGACTTCAAAAGTTACAACGATCGCAACGGCCATCAAGCGGGCGACATCGCTCTGAAAATGACGGCCCACGCGTTGAAAGCGGCGCTACGTTCGGCCGATGTGGCCTGTCGTTACGGCGGCGAAGAGTTTTGCATAATCCTGCCGCAAACCTCGTTGAGTGAAGCCGGGGTAATCGCCGAGCGCATGCGCCTGCGCGTTGCGGAGAAAGAGTATCCCTTCGGCAAGTCGCAGCCGCTCGGAACGGTCACCGTCAGCATTGGCATATCAACGTTTGCCAAACCGGTCGACACCGCCGAGAAGATAATCGCCGCCGCCGACCGCGCTCTTTATAACGCCAAGCACCGCGGCAAAAACCGAATAGAGTTCTTCGTCGAGAACCTGGCCAGCTCGCCTCAATCCTAAGATGAATCACAGCGGCAATCAGAATAGACGAGTTCTCGCTCGCGTTCATCGCGACGAATTTGTCGGCCGGGCCGCGGAACTCGAACAACTTCTGACGCACGCGAGCGAGCCCGCGCATGCCCAGGGACTGTTGATTCTGCTGTCGCCGCTCGCCGGCGTGTCGGAATTGCTACGACAGACGTTTGACAGCCTTTTCAATCGTCACGAGAGAGTAGTGCCGATCTATTTTGCTTTGCCATCGTCAGAAACTACCGCCGTAAGCGCGGCCATTGAATTTCTCAACTCGTTTTTGCGGCAATACCTTGCGTTCCGCTTAAATCAACCTGAGCTTTGCGAAGCGTCGCTTACGCTCCACGATCTGTTGGATCTGGCGCCGCCGTCTGACCTTGATTGGGTTGACGCTCTCGTCCGAGCTTACAACCAGCATCGCTTCGGTGATGACGATCGTGAATTGGTTAGGTTTTGTCTGACCGCGCCGGCGCGGATGCCGGCCAAAGATGTCAGGCTGTTTGTAATGTTCGACGCAGTCCAGCTGATGAACTACGTCGACTCGACAGTCCCTTTTGATTTGGAAATTGTTCGCGCGCTGCGATCGGGAAACAATCCATTTGTGATTGCGGGTTTGCGACGCGAAATCCTCGATGCGGTCCAGCGCGGCGCCGGCAACTTCGACGCCCTGAGATTAATGCGACTCGACACGCTCGCCGAAGACAATGCGCGGAAACTCGTCGCCGCAGCTGCCGCTCGTGAACAGGTCGCAGTTAACGAGGAAACGATGAATTTACTGGTTCAGCAACTCGAGGCCAGCCCGTTTCTGATCACAACAATGCTCGAGGCCGCACGCGAAGCTTCCGTGCCGCTCGATTCGTACCTATCCTGTGAACGGATCTACGTCAACGAACTAATGGGTGGGCGCATCCACCGGCACTTCGCGGATATCCTGGAGAAGCTCGCGCCGAAACCGGAGACGCGTGCGGCCGTGCTCCGTTTGCTGTCTCAGGCGCCGCCCGAAAATAAGCGTCTAACTGTGGAGAGCTGGCGCCTGCGACTGGAGTTGGACAGCGTCGAAGTTGAGCACCTGTTACGTCTGCTGCACAGCCAGGAGTTGATTAATCGCGACGGCGAGATGATCGATATCGAAGGAGGCTCTCAGGTCTGGCGCGACTACCTTAAGACGCGATTTCGCCTCGACGCCTTATGGGAACCGCGCGCGCTCGTCGTAGCCGAGGTGATCTCAGACGCGTTGAAGCGTGCGCCACAGACTGTAGCTCGCCGTTACCGGCGGGCCGCTGCACTGCCGCTACGCAACTTACTGGATCGATTCAATTCCCAACTCGTGCCGCGCAAACTGTTTCGCTACGGTGATTTTTCCGCGGCGCACAAAGGTGAAACTCAGGAAGAAACTCTAAACGCTTTGGAGTCTGATACGGATCTTATCCGTCTGCCGCAAACAGTGCATACGGCGAGCGGCGCCGCGTTCAATTCGGGGCTGCGCGACTTTGGCGAAGAAAGTTCAGTGGTCGCGCATACTTTCGAGGGTGGAAATTATACCGAGCAAAACGAGGTTGTTTGGCTGGTCGCGAAGCTTGAAAGCAAGCTTGAAGCAAACCTCGAGTTGACCGAACGTTGGCTCAAGCAACTCGAAGCGGTTGCACTGAAGTCCGGATTTCTCAGGACGCAGCTTTGGTTAATTGCGAACGAGGGGTTTTCCAGCGAGGCCCTCGAACTATTGCGTGCGCACGATGCTTACGGTTCCAGCCGGCGTCAGTTTGAACTCCTGGTTAATCGTTTGGACGATAACACCACGCACCAACCGCACCATGAGGAGGATGAGTTTCTTTTAATAATCCCAATGGGCGCCGATAATGAATTGCTGGCAGCTTCAACAATCGAACAGGTCGCGCGCCGTTTGAGTTTTAGTCCCGAAGCGATCAATCAAATCAAGACCGCAGTCGTCGAAGCCTGCATCAATGCCTCCGAGCATAGCCTGAGTCCGGACCGAAAAATATATCAGCGGTTTCGGGTTGAAGATGATAAATTGGTCATTACTATTTCGAGCCGGGGCATCCTGCCGGGGAATCTAAACGCGGAGGCAAATGACCAAGCTGCCGGAAGCAGCGACGATCGACGAGGTTGGGGACTGCAACTTATTCGCACGCTGATGGATGAAGTTGACTTCGAACGAGTGGACGAAGGGACCAGCTTGCGAATGACGAAATATCTTCGCAAGTAAGACGGTTCCGCAGATTACGCAGATTACACTGATTGAAATAGCAGCGGACTGATTTTCGTAGCCGCCAATCTGTGAAATCTGTGGATAAAGAAGTGGAGACAGGATGGGAGAGTCGATCAATTCAAACATTCGTTCGCATTGCGTCGGCACCACCGCGGTCGTTTACGCCAGCGACTATCTCAATAAACTGACTGGCGAACGCATCGAACGCGAGTGCAAGAAGCAACTCGACTCCGGAGCGCGCGCGCTCGTTATTGATTTCAGCGACACTGAACTAGTTAACAGCATCGGTATTTCTATCCTGCTCGGCATCATCGATATCGCCGAGAAGAGCGGCGCTTTAGTGGTTTTTTCAGACGTGAACAGCGAAACGATTCAACTGTTCGAGATGCTCGGTCTGACTCGCCACGTCGTGCTCGCCAAAGATGAACAGGAAGCACTTTCAAGTGTCTCGACCGGTCAAACAACCACCCACTCGGCGGGACACTAAAGGCCGCCTAAAGTCGGAACTCCAAACACAACGGAGTCAAGAGTTGGTGTTTGTCTAGCTTCATCCAGCGGAAACTCGGTACGATAAGCAGACGAAATCAGAACCGGATCGCGGTAGCGACCGGCCAGCGATTCAACAGAAAGAACAGCCGAATATTTGGCAACTGAATCGGTAGTGTTGCGTGATTTGGCCGGTCGCTACCGCGATCCGGTTCTGCTTTTGTCTCTAATCGTTGACGAACATACCAGACTGAGCGGGTGCCTAAGTGCTTCTGGCCTACCGGTTTTGATTCTGCTTCGGTCCGTGGCAAGATTGCCGGGTTCTTAGTCTCCGTTTCCTGATGGAATCCAATACTCAGAAACTGATTCACTCATTCGGCGCACTCGCCGATCTTGGCCAGGAGATTGCCGATAGCGGCGATTTCATGGAGATGGTGCGCACCTCTCTGCACCTGTTGTTGGGCACGCTCGCGATTCGCCGTGGGGCTGTCCTCGAATGTCCCTCGCATTTGGAAACCACAAACTGCCTGGCAACCTGGGGATTGAGCGACGACTACGGTGTGCAGTGCCAAGTCGACTCGAAAACCAAAGAAGCCATTCTGCAAAGTGAAGGTGTGATTGCTGCTGACGGCAGCGACGTCGCCAGGGCCTTGGCCGAGTTGCGCACACAGGAAATCGAATTGCTTGTGCCGATGATTGTGCGCGGTAAAGTGACCGGCCTCGTTGCGCTCGGTGGCAAGGCCAGCGGTGAAGCGTTTACTCCTGACGATCTGGAAGTCGTTAGCGCGATGGTGCGTCATATCGGCGTCGGCATTCACACGCATCGGCTGCTCGCTGAAGTGAAGCAACAGTCGGAAGAGAATCGCCGTTTATATTTCGATCTGCGCGCCATCTATCGGGACACGGTGCGCGCTTTCGCGGCCGCGATTGATATCAAAGACAAGTACACCCAGGGCCACTCCGAAAGAGTAGGGCGGTACAGCGAGATCATTGCGCGCGAGCTCGGCTGGGGCGAAGAAGAAGTTGAGGGGATGGCGATTGCCGGTTACCTGCACGACGTCGGCAAGCTTGTGGTGGAGCGCGACATCATTAATGCGCCGTACAAGATCGACGCTAAACAGTCGAGCGAGTTAAACCGGCATCCGCGCGCGGGCTTCGATATTCTCTCGCCGATTCACCATCCTTTTGCCGATATTCCCTTGATGGCCAAATATCATCATGAACGGCTCGATGGCCGCGGTTATCCTGACGGACTTATGGATGAAGAGATTCCGGTGGGCGCGAAGATCGTAAGTTTGGCAGACTCGTTTGACGCGATGACCACGGATCGTCCCTACAAAACGCGCCGTTCGTTTGACCAGGTGATAATCGATCTGCGACGCAACACCGGATCGCAGTTTGATGTGGCCGTGGTGTGTGCGTTCTGCCGTGCCTTGTTGAAGGAATTAAACGGTGAGACGACTGAGCGGAAATTTCTTAAACTGCTCGGCAAGAACTACCTGGACGCTGAACGAGATAAACCCCTCATCGTCGAACTACTCTCCGAACTCGACCCCAACACGCAAGCCGCCGCCGCCGGAATCTAATCAGTTCGGCTGGATGCGCAGCACGAAGTTACAGATAGCGATCTTTTGATCGGGCTGCACTTCCATGCGTTCACCTGCCGGAATTTCACGTGAACCGACGAGCGTTGAATTGCGCCCTTTTGCTTGCAGATAGTAACGGCCATCGCGTTCGCGCGTGAGAATGGCGTGGACGCGGCTGATTTCCGGATCGCCCTTCAAGGGCAAATCGACGGTGATGGAACGAGAGCCGCGGCCAATTGTGATCTCGGGTTTAGTCACCGGCACCACATTCTCACGCACGCCATCTTTCCAAACTTCGATCGAATAGAGTTCCTTGATGCGTGGCCGCACCACAGTGGCTTCGCCCAGTTCGCCGCCTTCGCCTGGAATTTCCGACACCGTGTCGCCGCGACTGCCGTCAGCGCGCTCGCGAATGGTGTCGTTCAAATTCAGCGCCGGGGCCTGCGCCGCTTCTTTCGAGCCGACCCGCGCGTTCACCTGCGTGTGCCCGGCCTCCGTCTCGTCCCAGACGGCCTGCACGCGAAACTGCCCCTTCTCGAGCGTGCCATCGACGCGCAATTCCACCGCAAACGATTTAGCGGCCAGTTGATTAGAGCCGCTTAACTCGCGCGCGCGTTCCGAGAGCACGTGGAACAAACCCTGCTCGAGTCCACGCCGTTTATCGCCCTGCCAGTCCTTGTCGTCTTCGTTGCTGAGATAGACGACATACTCGCGCGGAATGTAGGTTAACCCGCCCGGCGGCGTGAACATTTCACGCTGCATCACGGCTTCGACTTCACGCGCGATCTTGACCAGGAACTCTTCCCAGATGCGACGCGGTTTCGAGTGTTCGTCGGCGGCTTCAAGGATATCCTCGCCTTGCTCGCCGTCGATCCATCTTCGTATTGATTCAATCAGGCCCATAGGAACAGTCAATCGTGAATACTAAATCGTGAATAGAGTTTTTTGAACTTAGTACTTAGAACTTTGTACTTAGAACTTTGTGCTTTGTACTTAGAACTTTGTACTTTGTACTTGGAGCTTGTACTTGGAGTGCTTCCGTTACGCACCCCACTGCCGAAAACGAGTATTCAAAGCACAAAGTTCTAAGTACAAAGCACAAAGTTCTAAGTACCAAGTACCAAGCTCAAAGACACAAAGTTCAAAGCTCTAAATCAAAACTTAACAAACTTCTTATTTATCCAGCCGCGGTCAGATGTAAAAGGATCAGTCTTCGGGCGACCGTGCTCCAACACCTGGACCTCGTACCAGTACTCGCCGGTCGACAGGATTTTCACCCGGGAACCGGCCTCGGCCAAACCGATTGGCGCGTTTAAAACGTTCGCTTCGGCTCGCAGATTTACATCCGTTGTTGTAACACCTTCGCGGCCAATTACAAAAACGTCTGACAACTGCGGCAAGCCGACAAATGGATTCCAATGGGAAGTAACATATTTGTGCGTGGCCAGCAACATTCCGGAGAAGAGCACGATCAATACGGCAGCCACCAGGTAGGGCCGCGCGCGCCGTGGTCCAACATCGCGCCGCATACCAGGGCGCGGACTGGACTTCGGCTTGCGGCTCGCATCCGGCAGCGCCGCTAGTCGGTCCCTGGCGCTCACACGTTCCGGCACAGCGGCGCGTTTAGAGTCAACGCTCACCGGCACGACAATTTTAGGCCGTCTTGAGCCTGATTCGTCAGCGTATGGACGCTGCGGAGTTTTCTCTGGCGCGTTATCAGGGGCGAGAGTCTTCACCATCTGAAACCGAGCCTGCGGCGGGGCGGCGGTGAACTCGTCCGGTTCGATACTCAAATCCGAACTCGGTCGCCGGTGCCGGGCGGGATTTTCAAGGCCAACGGGCAACGGTCTCGTTGCCGGCAAAGCCGCATCAGCCAGATCATCCCAGAAGTCCTGCACGGTTTGATAGCGATCCGCCGGGCGAGTTTGCGTCGCCTTTTGTAAAACGCGCAGCACCGGGTCGGCCCACGGCTGGTTCGTGATGGCTGCGGGCATGTCCTTAATCGAGTGTTGCGCGAAGCGTCGGGGCGACTCTCCTGCGAAGAGTGCATAGGCTGTTTTCGCGAGGGAGTAAATGTCTGCCGCGGGAGTTAAGTGTTCACGACCCGCGGCAATCATTCCCAAATCGAGAGCACCCGTTTGCACGAGGGGATTGTGCTCCGGTGCGGCGTAGATGTTGGTGCCCACGCGTGTGATGGCGCCCTCATTCGACTCCAAACGAGCCACGCCGAAATCGGCAATCTTTACCACCTGCCGGTCGCCCGTCAGTAATAAGTTCTGCGGCTTGATATCGCGATGAATCACGCCACATTCATGCGCATGCGCGAGACCCGAACAAACCTGCTCGAGATAAAAGAGCGCTTTATCGATCGCCAGCGGTTTGTTTCGCGAAAGCGCGGCCATATCTCCGCCTGACAGATATTCGAGGACGATGTAGTGAAACGTAGTGCCGGCGAGGTCGATCGCAGTGCCATGCCCGAGGCGACTGATGATGTTTGGATGACGCACGCGGTCGAGCGCCACCGCTTCATTTTGAAAGTTTTCTATCAGCGTATGTTCGAGAGCTTCGTCAGGGTCCTCCTGCAGAAACATATTCAACGCCTTGATGACGACAGTCTCCGGAGCGCCGTCGGAAGCGGCGTTGTCGTGCGCCACGTAGATCTCGGCGTAGCTGCCGCGTCCGAGGCATTCGAGAATGTCGTAGCGGCCGTCGAGCCTGCTTTGTTGTAATTTGAGCTCCGCCATTATCAGCGAACAGTTTTTCGTCTAACCAGACGAAGCCGATTCCTAAGGGGTAAGGGAAGGGGAACTCGAGGGCGAGGGCGAGGTCGTTGCCGGCGAGGGCAGCGGCCGCATTATTTCGTCGAACCGACTCTGGGCAGCGGCGCGATCCTTATCTGACTTTAAAGCGATCGCGGCCAGTCCCAGGGTAGCTTCTTTTTTCAGCGTCGCATTTGCCTGGGGCGACGCGAGGTTGGCCCGGGTGATTGCCGCATCGAAAGCGCGGGCAGCTTCGTCGTTGTTACCAGTCAACAGCGAGGCGCGGCCATAGAGATATAAGAACTCACCATCGTTTGATTCGAGCGGCTGCGCGATCGTTTGGCGCGCGAGCTCAGTCTTCAATTGGGTGTTCAACCAGGTGCCCGGATCGTTATCGACTTCGCGTCGTGCTCGTTCAAACTTCAGCATCGGATCGTCGCCCACCGTGGGGCTGGGCGATGGTGCCGAGGCCGCAGGAGCCGATTGATCCACGTAGGGAATCTGACCTTTGTATTTCCGGCCGGCATAAAATGCAGCCGCCAGGACGCCAAAGAAGAGGACCAGCAAAAACAGGCGGGTCATCGTTCGTTCCACGCCACTGCGTGGCGGCGGTGCGGCCGCAACGTCGAGCCTGTGTTGAATTGCCGCTTCATCTGCGAGCGGCGCTGCAGCCGTGACCGGACTGGCCGGAAAAGCTGTTCGGGAAGGCGGCAGGAATGTTTCGACCGTGTCTGAGCCCAGTTCGGCATCCGCCGCTGAAGGCGGGGCGTCTGGCGAAATAGTCTTTTGTAAGTCGTCGTTACGTTCGCCTGCCGGAATCGGATCCCCAACCGAAACGATGACTGCGGTCAGGTTATCTTCAGCGCCGCGTTCGTAACAAATGCGCTTCAGCTCTTCACATGCCGTCGCCAGGTCGTCGTGCTGCAGCAGCAGTTGTCTTAACTCGTTGTCAGGGATGTGACGGGTGATGCCGTCGGTACACAAAAGAAATTCGGTGCCGTCGTCGACCTCGATCACCTTCATGTCGACTTCGACGTCGCTTTCCGCACCCAGCGCGCGACTGATGACGTTCTTGCTGGGATGGTTTGCAGCCTGTTCTGCCGTCATACGACCGGCGCGAACTTCTTCTTCTACTACCGAATGATCGTCTGTTTCGCGCAGCAGTTGGCCGGCAGGTGTCAGGCGATACAAACGTGAGTCGCCCACGTGGCCAATCGTCGCGATGTTGCCCTTTATGTGAAGCGCGACGATGGTTGTCGCCATCATCGAAAACTTAACGTGGTCCTGCGCCATCTGATGGATCGACGCGTTGGCCCGCTGAATCGCAAGCTCCATCAGGTCCTCGATGTCAGCGCCGTCCACACGGTGCTTAAACGCCTCGTCGAGGACTTCGATTGCTGTCTGCGAAGCAACTTCGCCGGCTTCCGCGCCACCAACTCCGTCAGCCACGGAAAAAATACCGCGTTCGCGGTCGGCCAGAAACGAGTCTTCATTGAGCGGCCGCTTCTCATTGAGACCGCGATCTGAAACTGCTGAAGACTGCAGAGCGGAAGAAGCCGGCTGCGTGTCGTTTGCTTTGTTGGACTCGCTCATTCAACCGCCTCCAGTTTTAGGGACGAGCGCGGCGCGCCGCCTGGTCCTTTAGCCAGCATCGTATCGCGCGCGTTGCGGTTTGAAAACGCCATCAGCATACCGAGCATCGCGAAGCTGGTAATGAGACTGAAACCGCCGTGACTGACAAACGGCAAGGTGATTCCCGTCATCGGCAGCGCTCGCAAAATGCCGCCGATATTCACCAACGCCTGAAATCCTATGAAGGCTGTCAGTCCTGCCGCGCAAAGTTTCGTAAACATATCACGCGCGTCGAGCGAAGTACGAACTCCAGCGATAACAAAAATGATCACCGCAAGTATCACAATCGCGCCGCCCAGCAGGCCTTCCTCCTCGCCAACGGCGGCGTAAACGTAATCAGAGTCGGCAATGGGAACTACCTCCGGATAGCCAAGGCCAAAACCTCTCCCGGTGGTTTTGCCGGAGGATATACCGTAGATGGCCTGTGCCGGTTGGAACGCAAGTTTGTCGAACCACACGTCTACGTTAACAATCTTTTGCATCGCCGGACTCTGCTCCGCCAGTTCTTTGAGTTGCGGATCATGATTCACCGCATCGTCGAAATCTTTTTTCCACCATGAAACTTCTGGCGACGGCGGATCGAAACCATCGAGCCACAGGTGGAAACGCTGCTGAATGCGCGAAGGCAACATGGCTTGAACAGGACGCGCGACTGTCGGCAACAGCGGCACCTTTTCCTGAACGTCGCGGGGCAGCGCGCCCACCACCAGGATGCTGATAACGATCAGGACTGAACCGACGAACAACAGCAATTGCGGCCAACGCCTGACCGCGACGAGGTAAAGCGTCGTGTAGGCGCCACTGAAGATCAGCATCTGGCCGAAGTCTTTCAAGGCGAAGAAGGGAACAAATGGGAGCATCGCCATGGCCAGCAGCGGAACGATGTCGCGAGCGCGCGGAATGCCCCAATAAGTTTCAGCCAGATCTTTGTAACGCGCGGTAAGAATGCCCGCGAAGCCAAGTAGAAATGGAATCTTCGATGGCTCCCAGGGTGTCATGTTTCCCAGTGCTTTACCTGCGCTGGAGGTTACCACTGCGGCCGCGAGTGGCAACAAGGTTAGCAACACGATGATGAAACTGTTGCGTTGGATCCAAAGCAGAAAACCGTCGCGCATACAAAACGCGAATGCCAGACCGAAGGCGATAAACGAAAAGATCGGTATCCAGGTGTAACTGGAAAACAACGCATTAGCGAGCGTGTAATTCGCTGGACGTTGGGGTAACTGATTGACATCGATGGCCTGCGCTGGAGTCGCAGGCAAACCCATCAGCTGTTTTTTCTGCGCATCGTAGTTTTCAATGATGTAGCGCGTGCGCAACGCTTCCATTTTCGCCTGGCGCGCTTCGGACTTGTTGCGAGCGTTATATTCCGGATCGCTATAAAGCCGGTATTGCATCAACATGCCGACTGAGAAAAGCAGGATGGCTGCGGTGAAGAGAATCCAGTTGCCGCGATAGCGCATCGCTCGAGACAACCAGACCATGAGCACGAACAGCGGCACAAACATCAACAGATCGCGCACCGCTCCGATCATCGACGTTTCATAACCGCGCAACAGCGCCGCGCGATGAACGGCCCAGTAGCCCGCCACTTCAAACAGCAGCAGGAGCAGTAGAATTAGCAGGTGTGATGATGCGCGATTCTTCATTTCAGTAAACAAAAACCGCCAGCTGCAAAATACAATTCCGAACCTTTAGTGTCTGGTCGTGGTTATGCCTTGCGGTTGGCATCCAAACGGACCACGAAACCAAACTAAAAAAAACTAACGTCGCGGCGTTGCGGCTGGACGCGGCTGTCGCTGTCCCGCAGTTGGCGCCGCCTGGTTACCGACCGCCTTAAAGTAGCCAAGGTCTTTCGCCTTCAATACCAGCGCGGCGGCAATCGGCGCTGCCGATTTCGAACCATAGCCGCCGCCCTCGACGATCACCGCCATCGCCAACTGCGGCCGCTCAAGGGGCGCTATACAGAGAAACCAGCCATCGATACGCGGATGCTCTTCATCCATGATCGTCTCTTCATACTCGCGGATGATATTGCCGCGGCTGTCTTTCTCAACCTTGTGGCGCGTCTTCGGTTCGCCGGTCTTCGGATCAAACAGCGGCTGCACTTTCTGCGCCGTACCGGTTTTACCCCCGGTAACGATTCCAGCGGCTGCGACGGGCGCAAAGACACCGCGCGCCGTTCCGCTCGCGCCACCGGTCACCAGGCCCATGATCCCACGCAGTGTCGCCGCCATTTGAGGCGGCATCACCTGCTTAAACATTTCCGGAGGACGATCAAACTCGATCTTCGGTTTCATTAGTTTGCCTTCCATGTTGCCGATGGCTGCCGCCGCCAGCGCCATTTGGAAAGGCGTCATCTGTCCCGCGAAACCCTGGCCGTAACCCATGAGCGCCAGGTCGTATCGCGTCACTTGTTTCCCAGTAACAATTGTCGCCTCGCGTGGCGCGAGCGCCCGCTTCACAGCGTCGGTGCTCGCGTTCCACAGTTCGGGCTCTTTGCGACCGCGGAGGGCTTCGGCGGGCGTGTCGTAGGTGCCAATGCCAAGCAGTTGAGCGGCGTGTTTCAAACGCTCGGCGCCGAGCTTGACGCCCATCTGCGCAAAATACTGGTTGCAGGAAACTTCGTACGCGTGCGCGATACCGAGCCGGCCGTGAACTTCGCCAGGACCGCCGTCGTCAAAAATCACGTTTGCTCCCTGTGCCGCGTAATATCCGCCGCCGCTGCAGGTGAACTCGGTATCTTGCTCGCCGGCCAGAAAGGCCGCGGTCATCGTGACCGTTTTGAATGTTGAGCCGGGAATGTAGTAAGCGCCGAGCGCGCGGCTCACCAAAGGTCGATCGCGTTGATTCGCCTCGAGTTTGATCCAGGTAGTTTCGTCCTCAACCTCTTTAAGGCTGTATGAAGGTTCACTGTAAAGTGCGAGTACCTCGCCGGTCTGCGGATTGAGGACGACCACGGCGCCGTGTTTACCTTTTAACTGATCCACCGCGGCCTGTTGCAGATCTCGATCGATCGTAAGGCGCACGTCGCTGTTGCCCTTGAACTCCACCGTCTTGCCGCGCACCACTTCCAGCGCCTCCGGCAATGCGCCACTCTGGACGCCAAACAGCGCGCGCTCGAGCCCCGGGTCTCCGCGATCGGAGCCGAAGATTTGCGCCATCGGTTTGTCCATCGGATAGTCGCGGTAGATGTTGCCGCTCGCGTCGCGGCGATAAAGCGCGAGTGCGTTCTCGAGTTTGCCGCTGCGATCGAGCAACCAACCTCGCAGCGTCGATTCTGAGAGACGTCGATTGCGTAGGTCCTTGTAACTTAACTCCTGAAATTTTTCGTTGCGTTCGGGCGCGTAGTGGGCCCAGTAGATGTGAAAACCAAAGAGCGACAGCGAGAGCAGGATAAAAATCCAGCGTAAGGCACGCAGGCCGCGGTTCGTGGAGGTTGAACCTAGGCGACGTCTCACTTCCAACGGCAGATCATCAGGCACTGATGCCGGAACAGCCACACCGCGACGCCGATTCAAGAACAGCGAAATCAATAACAACAAGACGATCAGCAGCAAGCCGCCGAGATAGATTAGGGTGAGCAGAGCAGGCGTCCGCTCAGGAATCTGAAGGGCAACCGGCGTCGCCACGGGCGTTTGCAGCAGCAAGAGGAGCAACATTAAGAATGACTCTGGCTAAAACCTTTTAGCTATAACTATCACTCGTTCGGCGAAAGCGAACTTCAACGTCGCCGAAACCAACCACGTCTCCGTCCTCGATCTGTCTCGCCTCACCGTAGGAAATACGACGACCATTTATATAAGTGCCGTTTGTCGATCCTGTGTCCGCTACCAATAGGGTTCCCTGTGTATTCATGGTCAGCGCTGCGTGAATCTTTGAGACGCTGCCGTCGTTCAACGCCAGATCGTTATCAGAAACGCGACCAACACTGAGACGCTTGCCTCCCGGGGTCATCGATAACGGCATCTCCTGGACTTTTTCGCCGAGCGTCACGCGCGCGACCAGTTCAACCGCGGGTACCTTTTCAAACGGGCTGCGATGTGGCACTTCGAGTTGGGCCTGTCGCTTCGCTTCGTCCGCTTCTCTTAGTTCGTCTTCAAACTCACCGAACGTCGGATCGACTGAAATGCCGGTGGTGAAAATGTCGACGTCAGTTTCGACCTTCATGGTGGCGAGCGTGCGATAGCGATGGTCGTTTACGTGATCGATGGCGGCAGCGAGCACCTCGTGCTCAAGCTCCTTGATAATTTCAGGCGGCGCCTCGGAATGCGTGCCCCACTCGACTTTAAGTTTGAGAAGGTGCGGCGCGATCTTGCCTTTGCGTCCTTCGTCGCGAACGCGCTCGTCCATTAGCTTCTTCATCCGTTCAATTAACTGCGAAGTCGTTAGGCCGCTCTTCGGCTCGATCGTGCGGCCAAACTTGCGGTCCACCACGTCGCCCATGCTTTCCAGCACGCGCCGCAAGAGTCGCTCAGGCAAAGCTTCTTCGCGCTTCTTTTTATCCGAACCCTTGTCTTCGTCAGTCATCAGTGTGGTACGAGTCCTATGTTACTTCGGCAGTAGCGACGCCGCTGAGCGTCACGCTTGCAAAAAACGCAGCCGAACCTGACTGCGCCACAACAACTTTGATAGCTGGAACGGTGGTATTCTAACTGAAACTCTTTCCCGTTAGTAGAGCCACGTCAGGGAAAAGAAAAAAGAGAGAGAAAGGGGCAAGGAATAAGGAAACGTCTTTTTGCTTTCACCGCTCAACTTTTCACCATTACTTTTAACCGTTCGCCTTTTCTCAAACTATGAAGGACAAGAGACAGCTCAAGCGCGAATACCAGCAGACGCCACTCCCAATGGGAGTTTTTCTGATCCGAAATAACCTGAATGACAAAATTCTCGTTGGCAGTGCTTTGAATTTGCCCGGTATCATCAACCGTCACCGCTTTGCGCTGGAACGCGGACTTCATGCGAACAGGCGCTTACAGGCAGACTGGAATGAATTCGGTTCGGATAACTTTGCCTTTGAGATTGTTGATGAGTTGAGTCCTGGCGCCGATCCGCAAGCGGACCAGCGCAAGGAGTTAGCTTTTCTTGAAGACCTCTGGCTGGAGCGTCTGCAGCCTTACGGCGAGCGCGGCTATAACGAACCGAAGATAAGTCGTGAAGAACGGCTGCGACGAATCGCGGCGAAGAATCAACGATAGTTATGTTCGACAAGCTTTAAGCTTGTCGACTGAACGACAAACTTAAAGCTTGTCGGACAGCGTCCGGCGTTGTCGCGCTGCTTCGTATAGCAGCACACCGGTAGCTACGGCCACGTTCAAGCTTTCCGAAGACTCCTTCATCGGAATTCGCACTGCGCCCGCCGCGAGAGCAATCTCTTCCGCTGAAAGCCCGTTCGACTCCGGACCCATAACAAGTGCGGACGGCTTCCGCCAATCAACCTCGTCATAGGACGCCGAGCCGTGAACGTCCGCACAGATCGTTTGCACGTTCTGCTCGCGGCACCAGGCGATCGCTTCCTCGTAAGTCGGTCCGTTCCACACCGCCAAACGAAACGCTGAACCCATCGCGCCACGCAACGCCTTTGGCGAAAAAGGATCAGCCGTGTTTTGCGTCGCAATAGCCCCGGACGCGCCCGCAGCCTCCGCTGTTCGCAGAATCGCGCCGACGTTAACCGGGTTGTTTATCCGATGCATTACGACAATCAATACCTCTCGCTGCGCGGCGGCAAAATGCTGCAAGCCGGTATCAGGCCTGGGCGCTAGCACGACAATCCCTTGCGGCGTTTTCGTGTATGACACCGATTCCAAAAGCTTTTCGCTAACAACCGCAACGCGTTGGGAAACTGACGACAGGCGGGCCAGGGTATCAGCCCATTTCTCCTTTTCGGCCAGTTCTTCGGAGACTATTACCGCTTCGATGGCTAAACCCGAGCGCAGAACTTCTTCACACAGACGGACGCCTTCGACGAAGATATGCTCCGCGGTTTTGCCTTCGCGCACGGCGCGCGCGTGACGGAGCAGGGAATTGTCACGGCTCGTGATTATCTCGGGCGTCATCGTGGCTCCAGTCGCGCCCAGATGGGCCAGTGGTCAGAAACGCTCAAGGGTCGCGCGACGCCCCACTCCAAAATGTTTACGCCGCGACCAAATATCCAATCGGCGTGAAGCCGAATGCCCATTCCTCTCCAGGTGGGAGTACCGGATGGAAACGGTGTCGAAAACTCATGCGACTCGAGGAAGTGGCGCGTCTCTGCCACTTTTTTATTGGATAGAGTATTGAAGTCGCCGACGATGAGAGTTGGTTCGTCGTCCCGCGCGGCTGACATTAAAGCTTCGAGTTGTTCGAGCTGGCCATTCACGGCCGCATGTGGATCGACATGCGCGTTAAGAATTCGCAAACTCGCCGCGCCCAGATCGATTGTCGCGGCCATCGCCAGCCGCGGTCGCCAGGCGCACTCGTGCCACGGTAAATCTATGCGCGCGACATCGCTCACGGGTAACCGGCTCAGCAACGCGATACCCGTATCACCTGTATCGTTCAAAGCAATCGGTTCTTCAAAGTCTAACCACCATTGCCGAGTCTTCGGCTTAACTCCGCGAGGAATGCCAGCCGGTACATGAATCCAATTAACCTGCATCGCTTCCGCCAGCTCACGAGCGATGTGATGGCGACCAGCGCGTTCGGTTCGCTTATCGGCTTCCTGAATTGCGATCACGTCAGGGCGGGGTAGCAGTTGATTGTCCGTGAACGCGCGGGCAGCTGTTTGAATGTTTTGCGCCACCTGTCGCTGACGCTGTTTCGCGGACCCGCCTAAGCCGGCTTTTCTGAGGAGCCCGCCTGAAATGAGCCGAGACCCGACTGCGTAACGAATATTGTATGATGCGACGACGATTGACGAACTAGTCGATGCGGTTGTTCTATGAGGAATAGGCAAGCCGAATTCAATCTGTTCGGATTCCTGGAGCAGGGGATTAGCGGTCACCATTGGCTAGAGTATAGGAAATGAAATAGAGAACAGCGAGCGTAAGCTGTTTAGCATTCAACCGAAACCAGGCATGACACAACCCATTTTGGCGGCAGTTGACGACATATTTTTTGCTTCGAAGATTCGTGCGACCGCGGAAGCACTCGAGGTAAGGATCAGGTTCTTTCGGCGTCTCGATGGCTTGCTAACGGCGGCGGCTGAGGAAACACCGCGACTGATTTTGGTCGACCTGCATAACCAGAAGATTGATCCGATTGAACTTGGGCGAGAGCTCAAGTCGAATAAGAGTTTGCGCGCGATTCCGCTGGTCGGTTTCTTTTCACACGTACAGACCGATCTGCAACGAGCCGCTGGCGCAGCAGGCTACGACAAAGTCATTCCCCGTTCAGTTTTTGCGAGAGATTTGGCCGACCTGATTCGGCAGTGAAAGCTTCGTGTTCCAAGTTCCAAGTCAAACTCCAAAACTCGGGACTCAAACTCGGATCAACTAAAAACTCAAAACTCAAAAGTCTTCCACTGTCCACTGACCACTGACCACTGACCACTGACCACTGCCCACTGCCCACTGTTTTACCCGACCGGCGTCGGCGCTAGCACTTCATGAATCGCGCGCACTTCGGTCACCAGTTGTTCATACTGCGCGAGCGTTAACGCCTGCGCCCCATCGCACAGCGCGTGATCGGGCCGGTCGTGTACTTCAATAATCAAACCATCTGCACCCACGGCAACGCCCGCGCGCGCCAGTGGCGTGACCATGTAGTTCTTGCCCGTGCCATGCGACGGATCGACGATCACCGGCAGGTGTGAAATCCGGCGCACTGCAGGAATGGCCGACAGGTCAAGCGTGTTCCTCGTGTGTTGCGCAAAAGTCCTGATGCCTCGCTCGCACATCACAACCTGATAATTGCCTTCGGACATGATGTACTCGGCCGCCAGCAGCCACTCGTCCAGCGTCGCCGAAAGGCCGCGCTTCAACAGCACCGGCAAACGAGATTTGCCAACGCGTCGCAGGAGGGTAAAGTTTTGCATACTGCGCGCGCCGATTTGAATGACGTCAGCGTAACGTTCGACGAGATCCACGCCGGCCTCGTCTAACGCTTCAGTCACGATCTTCAGTCCAAAGGTCTCGCGGATTTCTTCCAGTATCTTCAGGCCATCCTCGCCAAGACCCTGGAACGCATACGGCGAGGTGCGCGGTTTGAAAGCGCCGCCGCGGAAAAATTTCGCGCCGCTGCGGCGGACCGCTTCAGCCACAGTAAACGCCTGTTCACGACTTTCGATCGCACACGGTCCGGCAATGATCGCCAGCTCATCGCCACCAATACTCGCATCACCAATTTGAACTACTGTTTTCTCAGAGCGCAGGTCTACCGTCACCAGCTTGTAAGGTTTGCTGACCCGAACGGCTTCCGAAACGCCCGGGAGGTTTTCAAAATGTGACGGATCAACCGCGCCGGGGTTTCCAGTAATGCCGATTGCAGTGCGCGAGGCGCCGGGCATCGGGTGAGCGCGATAGCCAAGTTCTTCGATGACGCGGACGACAGCCTCAACCTGGCCTGTGGTCGCGTCTGATTTCATCACAATTAACATAGGACTTTTATACTCTCAGCTTTTATTAAAAGTACAGTTTAGATAAACAGCGGCGCTCTTACATTCGCTCCGGAACCGAAATTCCAAGCACGGCCAGCGCCGCAGTCAGCCGGCGACGGGCAATGTTGCAAGCCACTATCAATACGCCCCGGCGCGCCGCATCCGTTTCAGCCACAATCCGGTGACGATGATAGAAGAGGTTAAACGCCCGCGCGAGCGTGAAGGTGTACTTGGCGAGGTTTGCGGGCTCGGCTGAAGCCACACATTGCGCAATCACTTCGTCGAGTCGTTCCGCAAGCATTACGAGCGTCCAGATTTCAGTGCCGGCTTCGTCGGCCAACACTTCGGATACTTTGGCTTGTTCGGCGGCCGCAGTTATCAATGTCTCCGCCTGGCTGACTGCGTCCGCGTCCAACTTTCGAAAGATTGAGTTTGCACGGACGGCCGCATACTGGCAGTAAGGCCCGGTCTCACCTTCAAAAGAAAGCGCCTCTTTGAAATCGAAAGCAATAACTGAGTTTCGTGTGAACTTGAGCAGAAAATAGCGCAGCGCACCGACGGCTATTTCGTGGGCCGTACGAGTTTGTTCCTCAGGTGAAAGCTCGGCGTGCCGGGTTGCCACCTCACGCAAGGCATCCGTCTCGAGGCGGCTAATCAGATCGTCCGCCTTAACGCCAAGCCCCTTGCGGCCGCTCATCTCGATATAGGGGCGGGCGCGATCTTCGTCGCTCAACTCGATGCCCAGTTCAACGCAAGCGGCAGGGGAGAGCGCCACCATTTCGTAACCGAAGTGGACACTCGCGTCTGTGCCGACGTCAGGCACTACGGCCGCGACGCCGCGCGCGACAATCTCTTGCGGATACGCCTGCCGCGAATCGATTACGTTATAAACTTTGACACCGCCGCCGAAGTTTGGCCGCGGCACTTCCGGCAGGATTTCCGCGTTCGGTTCCGTAGTCGTTACCCAGGTGACGTGTCCGTCCGGATACGACCGAAACGGTTTGTAGTTGAAGTCGAGACCAAGCCGTCCCAGCTTCCACAGTTGATAGGCGATGTCCTTACCGGTGTAGGTGACTGTTCCATTTGAACGAACAATGATCTTGTCTGACTCGTGCTCATCAGTGCCCGTGTGCGATTCAAACGGCATCACCCAACAACCAGCGTGTTTGCCCTCGGTCTCGGGCCGAATGACGCCGGCTTCTTTCATCAAGTCAAAAGCGCGATCCCAGAAGTGCAGGTGCAGAATGTCGGACTCGCGCGCCAGCAGATCGTAGCGAATACCGAGGCGCTCCATCGAATCGAGGATGCACTCAACGTTTCGCGTGGCGACGTAATCGGCCAGCGTCGCGATCTCGTTGTTTCCTTCTTCAAGCGAATGCAAAACCTCAATGCGCAACTTCAGCAACTCGGCATCCGGTTGCGCAGCCCCGTCGCCATGGCGATAGAAAATGCCGACGCGCGTGTACAAGTCCCAACAGTAATAATCAAAAGGGCGATCGGCTGGCAGCGTCGCATCAAGCGCCTTAATGTCGTCCAACGACATCTTCTCGATATGCATGAACCCGACAACTACATCCGCCACCTGCACGCCCGTGTTGTCGATGTAGTTCTGTACCTCAATGCGTTCACCGGCCGCCTGGAGGATTCTGACGAAGGTGTCGCCCAGGACAGCGTTGCGAACATGTCCGATGTGGGCAGCCTTGTTCGGATTGATGCTCGTGTGTTCCACCATTTTCTTGGGACGATCGGGAACGGACGCTGTATTGGCGGCGCGAGTTTCGGGAGCGAAACTGGCAAGCAACTGCGCGCGATCGAAAAACACGTTCAGGTAGCCGGCGCCCGCCACGTCAACTCGTGACACTTCGTCTGACGTTTCGAGTTTACTCTTGAGCCGTTCGGCGATCGCCCGCGGGTTCGTTTTCTCCCCCGTGGCTTGCTTGATTCGCTTGGCTAACTCGAAAGAAACAGGGAAGGCGAGATCACCCAACTCCGGACGCGGCGGCGTCTCTGCATTCAGTTGCTCGAGCTCAATGCCAAACAATTCCAGCGCGGCAGCTCGCGTCGCTTGTTTCAAACGATCCTGTATGTCGGTTAGGCCCAATGATGATCCTGTCTTGCGGAAAATGTGGACGGCTGCAAAAGTGGGAAGTATAGCGTAGCAGATGGATTCGGGCGAATGACTGAAAACCGTCGCGCATAAGGAAGCTGTTCCGTAGTCTCAGGGTCAGGAAGGGGGCCTGCCCCCGCTTCATTCGATCGGTATCAAAACAAGCGGGGGCAGGCCCCCTGCCCGACCCCGAGACTGCGTAGCTGGAGTTATGCTACCCGTCGCGGCCCGGGGAAAGGGCTGCTTGACACTTTTGGCGCGCGCTCTGCTTCCATCGAACTAAATATCCAGTTAACCAGACTCAACCGTCAGTGAATACGCAGCGCGCCCTGAAGCGTGAGTGGCAACGCATCAGCACCCGGTCGCTAACGCTCCCGGTTCTGAATTTGTGTTTCGTGCTTGATTCGACGTGCACAGTAACGCCAGGGAAACGGGTATCTATTGAGTCGGCAGGTGCAACTGTGGTGGTGCCCTAATTTGAATTCTCTCAGTGCGTTCTTTGTGCTCTCTGTGTCTCGGTGGTGAATAAAGTAAGCAAAGGCTCACCACCGAGGCACAAAGGATACAGAGGTCTCACAGAGAAACTGAAATTAGGTCACTACCAACTGTTGAGCTGCTTGACACTTTTGGCGCGCGCTCTGCTACCATCGAACTAAATATCCAGTTAACCGGACCAGCGACAGACGCGTTCGTCTGTCCCGACTTATGAAGACTCTGTATTTCGACTGCTTCGCAGGCGCCAGCGGTGACATGATCCTGGGCGCCCTGATTGCCGCAGGTGTCGCGCCCGAAACCCTCCTCGAACAGTTGAGGCTGCTTGGCGTCGACGGCTATTCAATTGATTTTGAAACTGTCGACCGCTCAGGGATTAGCGCGACGTACGCGCGCGTCAACACCGCTCACGAACACGCCCACCGCCATCTTTCCGATATTCTAAAAATCATCTACGACTCGCGGCTGTCTGCTACGGTCAAAGATCGCGCAGCGCGGATTTTTTCGCGTCTCGCCGAAGCCGAAGCACGCGTGCATAACGTGCCGGTGGCGAAAATTCATTTCCATGAAGTTGGCGCATTGGATGCAATCATCGACGTGGTCGGCGCTGCGATTTGTTTTGAGCTGCTCGGGATCGAACGCTTTGTTTCGTCGCCGCTTCACGTTGGCAGCGGTACCGTCAAAATGGAACACGGGCGTTTTCCCGTCCCGCCTCCGGCTGTCGCCGAACTGCTCAAGGGTGTTCCGACTTATGCGACCGACATTGTTGGCGAGCTTGTTACGCCGACCGGCGCCGCGATCATCACCGCTGTTTGTGATGAATTTGGTTCACTGCCAAAACTGCGTACTGAACAAATCGGTTACGGTGCAGGCACGCGTCAGTACGAAAAGTTTCCCAACGTCCTGCGAGTCTTTATCGGCGACGACGCGTCGGCGACGGACGCCGAGACGCTTTGGATGATTGAGACAAACATGGACGACATCTCACCGCAGATCCTCGGACACGTTATGGAACGCGCGTTTGAATTGGGTGCGCTTGATTGCTACTTCACATCCGTTCAGATGAAGAAGAATCGACCGGGAGTTTTACTGTCGATCCTGTGTCGAGCCGAACAAAGGACCGCGCTGAATGAGTTGCTGTTCACCGAGACCACGACGCTTGGTGTGCGCGCTTATGCGGTTGAACGGCAGGCACTGCAACGAAGAATCATTGTGGTAGAAACGCAGTATGGGCCTATCGATGTTAAAGTAGCTGAAATCAACGGCCAGACGATCAAGGTGATGCCGGAGTATGAGCAATGCCGGCTGGCGGCGCGCGCCGCGAACATACCTTTGCGACTGGTGGAAGCGGCGGCGGTGGCCGCAATCGGGCGCAACGGGGATAAGCACTGACTGACGACGATGAAAGCATCCAGCGATCAAATTGAACACACCACAGCCGTCGATCTTGAACGGATCGCTGAAGGCGTGCGCATGATTCTTGAAGGTCTGGGCGAGGATCCCGAAAGGCCCGGTCTTCAGGAGACGCCGCGACGCGTCGCGGAAATGTATGCCGAACTGACTTCAGGCATGCGCGAAGATCCGAACCAGCACGTCATTCCATTGCCGGGCGACAAACACGACGAGATGGTGATCGTTAAAGACATCAGTATCGCCTCAATTTGCGAGCATCACCTGGCGCCCTTTGTGGGCAAGTGTCATATCGCCTATATCCCGCGCGACGGAAACATTGTCGGAATTTCGAAGCTGGCGCGACTCGCGGAAACGTTTTCGCGGCGTCTGCAACTGCAGGAAAGACTAACGACCGACATTGCTAACACGCTTTTTGAAGGACTGAAGCCAATTGGCGTCATGGTTGTCATCGAGGCCGCCCACACGTGCATGACGTTACGTGGCGTGCGCAAGGCCGACGCTAAAACCGTTACCTCGGCGGTGCTGGGCGGATTTCGCACTGACCCGCGCACGCGCGCTGAGGCGATGGCGTTGATTACTGGAAAAGAATGAGGACACATTTCGAATGAACATCAGAAGCAGATTGACTTCGCGGATTGCAGTAGCTTTCAGTTTAATCGCCACGATCTCCGCAATCGCGATTTCACAGCAACGCAGTCTTGGGGGGCCACGACTGAATGAAACCGCGATGCGCGCCCATATCAAGTTTCTTTCGAGTGACCTGCTTGAAGGACGCGGAACTGGCGCGCGGGGCGGTGAGTTAGCGGCGAACTATATTGCGGCCCAACTTGAAGCGCTGGGTTTGAAGGGTGCCGGAGCCGGAGGGAGTTTCTTTCAGCCAGTGTCGCTGGTGGGGGTTAAAGCGGATCCAAATACGAAACTCAACATCTCCGGGCGCAACGGCAAAGAGAGTTTTAAGTTTGCCGAAGACTACGTCGCGTTTACAGGCGCGCAAACGGAAGAAGTCGATGTTGATGCCGACCTGATATTTGTCGGTTACGGCATCAATGCACCCGAGCTTCGCTGGAACGACTACAAGGGCGACGCAGATTACCGCGGCAAGATTCTGGTGATGTTGGTTAACGATCCTCCGGCGACTGCGGAGGAACCAGCACTGTTTGGCGCGAAGGCACTTACGTACTACGGCCGCTGGACCTACAAGTATGAAGAGGCGGCACGTCGTGGCGCCGCCGGCGTAATCCTGTTGCACACAACTGAATCAGCCGGATATCCCTGGAGCGTGGTGCGCACGTCAAACGGCGCCTGGCGGTTCGATATCGCGCGCACCTCTAACGATGCGCCGTTTTTGAAAATTCGTTCGTGGGTAACTGACGAAACGGCGCGCAAGATCATGAAGCTCGCCGGTCAGAATCTCGACGACCTGAGAGCCAAAGCCGCAACCCGGGCCTTCACGCCGGTGCCGCTAAACCTCAAAGCAAAGATCGATCTGAAGAGCGAAGTGAAGCGCGTGCAGGCGCCGAATGTTGTCGGCATGCTGCCCGGACGCGATGCGAAGCTGCGTGACGAGTACGTCGTCTACTCCGCGCATTGGGACCACCTGGGAATAGGAGCGCCCAACGCGAACGGCGACACGATCTACAACGGCGCACTCGATAACGCAACCGGCGTCGCCTCGGTGCTCGCTATCGCCGAGGCACTGGCGAAGTTACCCCCGGCGCAACGTCCGCGTCGTTCAAGTCTGTTTCTGTTTCCCACTGCGGAAGAGCAGGGACTGATTGGCGCGGAATGGTATTCAAAGCATCCGCTCGTGCCGCTTGAAAAGACGGCAGCGAATGTGAACCTCGATTCGATGAACGTGTTGGGTCGGACTCATGATTTCATTCCCCTCGGCGCTGAACGTTCGTCGCTGCTGGCGGTGGTGCAGGCGGTCGCGCGCGAACACGGTATGCGCGTGTCGCCAGATGCTCGTCCCGAACAAGGGTCGTTTTATCGTTCCGATCACTTTCCCTTCGCGAAGGTTGGTGTCCCTTCGATCAGTTTGAAGGAAGGGAACGACTACATCGGACGCTCGAAGGAATGGGGTGAGGAGCAGTTTAAGGCATACAACACCGCTCACTATCACCAGCCGTCGGACGAATATCGCGATTCGTGGGACTTCACGGGCATGGTTCAGGAAGCGGAAATCGCGATGGCGATTGGCCGCCGCATTGCCGACGCTCCCACGATGCCACGGTTCAATGCGAACGACGAGTTTTCAAAGGCCCAAAGACGCTAGTTGAGCCGGGAGCGCAGGCATCCTGCCTGCAAACGCGCCGCAGGCGCGCAGGATTTAAACGCAAATCAGGTTCGCGCTTCGCGCTCATTGCAGGCGGGACGCCTGCGCTCCCAGCACAACATTGCTCGTAACCACATGAACACTTTCTACGTCACGACTCCGATTTACTACGCCAACAGCCTGCCGCATCTTGGTCATCTCTACACGATGGTCGTAGCCGACACGATCGCGCGCCGTAAGCGCCAGCAATCCATCGAAACGTTTTTTCTAACCGGCACCGATGAGCACGGTATCAACATCGAGCGGGCAGCCGAACGTGCCGGCCGCACGCCCAAAGAACAGGCCGATTACGTCGTCAGCTATTTCAAAAAAATGACTTCGGAGTTTCGACTCGACACAGAGCATGGCGGCTACGACATCTTCATGCGCACGAGTGAACCCTTTCACTACCAGGGCGTCAGCGAACTCTGGCGGCGCGCAGCGAAAGCGAAGACACCGAAAGGCAATGAGGCGATTTACAAAGGCCACTACGAGGGCTGGTTTTGCGCTCCCTGTGCTGCCTACAAAACTGAAGATGAATATGCAAAGCCGGCGAATGAAGGCGAGCCGCCGCGTTGCCTGATTCACGAGGCACCGCTCGACCGTGTTTCCGAAGACAGCTATTTCTTTCGTCTCTCTGACTATGCGGAGGCGCTGCTCGATCTTTACGAGTCGCGCCCCGATTTTGTGCAACCGGACTCCAGAAGAAATGAAGTAAAGAGTTTTGTCAGCGGCGGTCTTCAGGACCTCTCGGTGAGCCGGCTGCGCACCTCGGTAAGCTGGGGCGTGCCGGTTCCTGACGATCCTGACCACACGATGTACGTCTGGTTCGACGCACTGACCAACTACATCACCGCCATCGGTTTTGGTAACGAGCAACAGGATCGCGCGATCGGCTTTGAGAAGTTCTGGCCGGCGCTGCATCTGGTCGGCAAAGACATCCTGAGGTTTCACGCGGTTTACTGGCCGGCGTTTTTGATGGCCGCCGGAATAGAACAACCACGCGCGATTGTCGCGCATGGCATGTGGCTGGATCCTAACGGGCGCAAGATGTCGAAGACTCTCGGCAACACGGTGGAGCTCGACGTATTGAACCGCCATTTTTCGATCGACGCGATTCGTTACTTCTGTCTTCGCGAAATGGTTTTTGGACAGGACGGCCGTTTCGGTTACGAATCATTGATAGATCGCACCAACAGCGATCTCGCCAGTGGGCTCGGTAATCTGTCGAGCCGCACGCTGACGATGATCGCTCGTTACAACGACGGCGTGGTCGCCTCGGGCTTCATTGCTGACGACAAGTTGTTGCTGGCAAAACGGGCGGGTCTGGAGACTGACGAAACCAGCATTTCAGGATTTCTTGAACACGCGCGCGATCAGTATCTCCAGCAACTCGAGGCGTTCGCGTTTAGTAAAGCGTTGGAAACGGTCTGGTCGATCGTCGCTCGCGTCGACAAGATGATTTCTGACGCGAAGCCCTGGGATTTGGCGAAGGATGAGCAGCAACAGCAAACCTTGAACGCCGTGCTGTATCGCGCTGCGGAAACGCTGCGCTGGTTGTGCGTATTGCTTTATCCCGTTATGCCCACGGCCACGAGCGAAATCTGGCAACAGCTCGGCCTCGCTGCTTCAGGAGATCCTGCGAAAGTTGATCCAGCGCAATTGAAATGGGGCGGGCTGGCGGAAGGCACTCGCATCGGCGAAGTGAAGCCGCTATTCCCGAGAATAGACAAAGCGAAAACTATGAAAGAAATCGAAGACGCAACTCAAACAACTGAACAGCCTGAGAAGCCTGCCCCGAGCGCCACAGCTTCCGGCACTCACGCCACTGAAGCCGACGCCGTACCGTCTGCGGTTGGAAAAGCGGAAACGGCGCCCGCCCCGCCTATGGTTGGAGCGACTGAAGCCGAAGCGGTTCCCGGCCTCGCCAGTTATATCGACATCACAGACTTCACGAAGGTCGAGCTGCGCGTCGGCGAAGTCTTGACGGCGGAGCGAATCCCGAAAGCTGACAAGCTGCTCTTGTTAAGTGTAGATGTCGGAGAAGAGAAGCCACGGCAGATTCTCGCGGGCATTGCGCAACACTACGCTCCAGAGCAATTGCTCGGTCGCAAGATTGCGGTCGTCGCGAACCTGAAGCCGCGCAAGCTGCGGGGCTTTGAGTCTCAGGGAATGTTGCTCGCCGCTTCAGTCGGTGACGAGGGCAAGCCGGTGCTCGCGACCTTCACTGAAGCAGTGCCAAACGGTGCACGCCTGAAATAGAGGTGGCCAGAATGCGGCAAACGGTTCGGCGTAGTATCTGGGAGTGTTACGAAACAAGCCTTCATTTAGGTTACGGAGCAGGTTGTGCTGGGAGCGCAGGCGTCCCGCCTGCAAACGCGCCGCAGGCGCGCAGGGTTTAACCTAAAACATTTTCGCGCTTCGCGCTCATTTGCAGGCGAGACGCCTGCGGTCCCAGTCAATTAGTGCTTGAATCTGTATGAGCGACTTGTGTACTCTGTTATCGCACCAATTTTCCACTTGCAAAACGCCGCGACAGAGACCAATGAAGCGCCAGCCAGCCGACTTCGCTTACTGACACTCCGGTACACGATCAGATGAAGGGCATCCAGGGCAACCTCTCAACTATGAGTGTTTCTGACCTGCTCCAGTTCCTGGCGGTCAGCCGGAAAACGGGCATGTTGAGGTTTGACCGCGCGAAGATCGTCAAGCAGATCTACTTCGAAGACGGCGTCATTGTCGGCGCCAATTCAAACGACCCGAAAGAATATTTAGGCCAGCTGCTCATTCACTACGCCAAGCTGGATGAGGCTCAACTGCGGACAGCGCTCGAGATTCAACGCCAGCAGGGTGGGCGTCTGGGTGAAATCCTGGTGTCGACTGGAGTGCTTCCTCAGGAAGAAGTGCTGCATATCCTTCGCATCCGCACGCTCGATATTATTTACGAATTGTTTCTGTGGGAAGACGCTCACTTCGAACTTTACGACAACGAGCGGCCGCCGGACTTCTTTGTTCGCATCGAAGTGCAGCCGACAAAAGTGATCATGGATGGCGTCTATCGCATCGATGAGTGGAAGCGCTACCGCACGCTCATCCCGTCCGATCGCGCGATTCTTGAACTCGGAGCCGGCTGGACGTCGTCGCTTAACGTAAGTAAAGAAGTGCGGCAAATTCTTTTCTTCGTCCAGAAGCGCATGTCAGTGGCTGAAATCAGCTACAACATGCACGCTTCACCGTTTCATATCTATGGACAGCTTTATGATCTGGTTGACCAGGGGATTGCACGCGTAGCCGGCGAAGCTCCCGAAGATTTCCAGGCGCCGCAAGTCACACTCGCTCAACCGGAAACTGTTCCGAACTTGATCGCCGCCGCCCGCAGTCGTCTGTCGGCCGGAGATGCTGAATCGGCGATCTCGACCGCGCAAAAGGTTTTGGACAAAGAGCCAAACAATTCGGAAGCACGAGCCCTCATGACCGTGGCCGAAGATTCTCTTATCAAGCAGATGTACGTTCACCCGTTGCTTCCCGACGCGGTTCCGAAGCTGATCATGTCGGAAGACGGCGTCGCCCTTCAGCCACTCGCTCCCCAGGAAGCATTCGTCTTATCGCGGATTAATGACGAGTGGGACGTCAAGTCGATTCTTTCGATTTGCCCCTTTCGCGAAGTCGATAGCCTGCGCATGATTAAAGCGTTGATGGATCGCGGCATCATTGGTTTTTAAGACCCGCCCTTTTAGTTCGGCAATAACATCTTTGACTCACACTTACATCTGGTTCTGTTCGTAACGAAGGTGACATCAACCAGACTAAGATCCAACGTTGGCCAGGCAAAATCGGTAGCGGTAGCTACCAGCCAATGCGCAAGTGTTGATGAACGCAGTCTAAGCATTCAACCCAAGCCTTTTCATGAATCTTTGGCTGGTCGCTACCGCTCCCAGTTCTGATTTTGTCCAATCCGTTGTTGAGTTCTTGCTCAGACAGTCTCAATTCCTGACGACCCATTTCTAACTTCAATCGGAGTGCAAACGTTACCGGTTAGCCCTCGCCAGTAAAATTCCGTATTCTCTCGCTCATGTTTGTTGACTCGCATGCGCATCTTGACGGCGAGGAATTCGACGCCGACCGCGCCGATGTTATCGAACGCGCTCGCGCTGCCGGCGTGTCGCCCATCCTCAATGTTGCCACTGGAGATCCACACAGCGGCGACTTTCAACGTGCGCTCAAATTAGCTGAGCAACAGGCAGACATCTACGCTGCTGTGGGTCTGCACCCGCACGACGCACGACTGTTCGATACAGCCGCTGAAGAATTGCTCACGACGCTGGCGAGGCATCCGCGCGTTATTGCCTGGGGCGAGATTGGTTTGGATTTCCACTACGACAATTCACCGCGTAGCGTTCAACTCCGTGTGTTTGCGCGACAACTCGAAATCGCGCGCGAGTTGCGCCTGCCGGTAATCATTCATACCCGGGAAGCCGAGGCTGAGACTATTGAAACGTTGCGCGCGCATTGGGCCGGTTCCGACCTTCCCGGGATTATGCATTGCTTCAGCGGTAGTCTTTCGCTCGCGCAACAGGCGTTGGCGCTGGATTTCTTTATCTCCTTCTCGGGAATTGTCACCTTTAAGAAAGCCGAAGACTTGCGGGCGATCGCGCGCACAGTTCCTTTAGACAAACTGCTGATTGAAACCGACTGTCCCTTTCTCGCGCCGATACCGTACCGCGGCAAACGCAACGAACCGGCGTACGTGGTTGAGGTCGCGCGGACGCTCGCCGGCCTTCATAACACGACGGTCGAGGAGATCGGGCGGATCACTAAAGCTAATTTCGCGCGAATCTTTGGGCTTGATCTTTAACAACGATGATTGAGTGGCCAGGGCGGGGCAGTAGCCCGACTGTTAGGGAGGGCTTGAGGTAGCAGAGCGCCTCCCTAACGGTCGGGCTACTGCCCCGTACGGAACCACTACCCTAAGCATGCGACAACTTTCACACGCTGACATTTTGGTGTTATTCTCGTCCCGACAAAACCCAACATATTGAACTTCTCTCCAAATACTTAGTCATGGCCCAACAGAACTCATTTGATATCGTTTCGGAAGTTGATCGCGCCGAAATCTCCAATGCCATTAATCAAACCATCAAGGAAGTACGCCAGCGATTTGACTTCAAAGGAAGCTCGGCGAACGTTGTCCTCGAAGCAAATGATTTGATCCTGACCGCCGAAGACGAAACGAAGCTGCGCAACATGAACGACATATTCCAGCAGAAACTGGTCCGTCGCGGCGTACCGCTGAAGGCGCTGAATTACGGCACGGTCGACCCGGCCGGCGGCGGAACCGTTCGGCAAAAAGTTGCGATACAGCAGGGAATCCCGCAGGACAAAGCTAAAGAAGTGGTGAAGTTTATCAAAGACTCCAAGGCCAAAGTGCAGGCGTCGATTCAAGGCGATGTGGTGCGCGTTTCCGGTAAAGATCGCGACACCCTGCAGGACGTGATCAGCAGTCTCAAGGGCAAAGACTTCGGCATCAACATGCAGTTTTCGAACTACCGAACGAACTAAGAAGCATTCCTGACATTGCAGGTAACAGATTCCAGCGCAGTGATCGAAGACGTCCAGTTAGCGGCGAAGCGAATTTTTAGTCTTATCGCTCCCGAGCTGGCGCAGGTGGAACTGGAGTTTGAACGGCAAGCGCGTTCGAACATTCAAGTGATCGCCTACCTCGCCGATTACCTGCGCGCCTCGGGCGGCAAACGAGTGCGACCGGCCCTGACAATTCTCTCCAACTACGCAGTCGGTGGCGCCGGAGCGCGTCACAACTCGATTCGCATGGCGACGGTGATGGAGTTTCTCCACACCGCCACACTCGTGCACGATGACATCATTGACGACGCGGACACACGCCGCAGCCGTCCCACCGTCAATGCGCTTTATGGAAACGAGACGGCGGTCTTGATGGGCGACTGGCTTTACATGTCGGCTTTTCAAACCAGTCTCGCCGAACGCTCGCTGCCGGTGCTTGATATTCTCACCAGCGTCACGCGTCGCATGACCGAAGGCGAACTTCTGCAGTTGACGACACTCGGAAAGAGCGATATCTCGGAGCAGCAGTATTACGAAATCATTGAGTGTAAGACGGCCTATCTTTTCAGCGCCTGCTGCGAGGTCGGCGCAATTCTCGGTGGCGCTGGGGAGTCCGAACAGAAAGCTCTGCGAGACTACGGACTTAATCTCGGGATGGCGTTTCAGTTAACCGACGACCTGCTCGATTTCACCACGACAGATGACACGCTCGGTAAGAACGCCGGCGTTGATCTACTGGGCGGCAAGGTAACCCTCCCGCTGATTTATCTCATCTCGCGTGAACCGTCGGCCCGTGAAATGATCCGGCAGATAATGTCTGCGGGAACCTACGACGGGGTTACGCGACGCGAACTACACCAGGCGGTTGAGCGAGTGGGTGGCATCGAGAGCGCGCGCGAACGCGCAGACGAGTTTGCCCTGGCAGCTCAGACCGCCCTTCGCAGCTTGCCCGATTCGGAATTTCGCAACGCCTTGACTTCCATACCTACCTACGTGCTGGACCGCGATCGCTAACGCGAAACTATTGTGAAAATCGCCGACTCGCTTTAACATCTGCCGCAATGACTGACCGTCCCAACGAAAACCTGCTTTCCCGACTCGAGCAAAGCCTGCGTCAATCACGCGCCGCGCGTATGCATCTGGCTGCGAGACTGCGCGAATTGGAAGTCGAAGCAGATGCAGTTCGCGCTGAACTGGCGGAAATGGACACGCTCGCGAGTCAGTCAGAGGCGGCGATTTACCGGCTGCTAACCTCAGTGCTTGCCTCCGGGAGCCTTTCCGGAAGCGCCTTCTCAAACGGTTTGCCTTCCGACGCCGAGCTGGAAGCTGCGATGCGACCGACAGCCGCGCCCGTGCGAACTCCGTTTACAGTCGAAGCACGCCGCCAGGAAATCCCTCTCCTGCGGCCAAACACTGAGCCCATGAGCGATCGCTTTATGGATCGCACGATTCCTCAGGCGGTCACGCTGTTGCTGCGGGAAGAAGGTGGTCCGCTTCACGTCAACGAAATTTATAATCGGCTCCTCGAAGGCGGATTTAAATTCACCGGTCAGAATCCCACCATCAGCATCGCCGTCTCACTCAATCGCAACACTCGCTTTCGCAAGACGGCGCCTGGCACTTTCGACCTGATGATTCGAGACGCATCACGCGCGTCGTAGAATCCGAATGGGACCGGACATCACCCCCAGGCATTTGAATCGCAGCCCCACACTGTGGGCCGGGGGCACCGTCAGGGAGGACTCTAGCATCAATCTTAGCCGTCCCTAATGGTCGGCTACTGCCCCGTTAGATTAATCAACCATGCGCGCAATGATCCTTTCGGCCGGTTACGGCACACGTCTGTGGCCACTCACTGAAGATCGTACCAAGCCGGCCATTCCAATCCTGGGCAAGCCACTCGTTGGTTATGTAGCGGAATACCTGGCGCGCTACGGCTGCGACGAGATCGTTGTGAATCTTCATCACCGTCCGCAGTCAGTCAGGCAAGCACTCGGGGACGGCAGCAGCTTTGGCGTAAAGCTGACTTACGTCGAAGAGCCGGAGATTCTCGGAACCAGCGGCGCGATCGATAACGCCCGCGCGCTCTTCGAAGACGACACGTTTATCGTCGTCAACGGCAAGATAATTACTGATATTGATTTGAACGCGGCGCTGGAAACGCACCGGTCGACGAAAGCGATTGCCACCCTCGTGCTGCTGCCCAATGCCCGCTACGAAAAGTTCTCAGTGGTCAAAACGAGTGACGGTTGTCTCACTGGTTTTGGCGGGATGCCTGTCGCTGCTGAGTTCACTGCAGCTAATCCGCCATACATGTTCACCGGCATTCAAATTCTTGAACCACGTATTCTCGATTACATCCCGCGCGGCGTCTTTTCGCATTCGACTACGGAAGTGTATCCGCAGGCGGTGGCCGCAGGTGAACGCGTGTCCGTCCACGTCGCGGCGGGCCGCTGGCTCGAACTTTCAACCATTCAACGCTATCGGGACATCAGTTTGCTTTTGCTCCGTGAAGGCGGGGAGACGATAAGCACAGGCGCCGGTTGCCAGATTGCGCCGTCGGCTGTCGTTAAGGATTCGGTGCTCTGGGACAACGTGGTCGTCGCGGAGGGCGCTCGAGTTCAGCGCGCAATCCTGGCTGATAACGTACACGTCGCCGCAAATGAAGTGCTGGAAGATGTCGCGGTAGTTTGTGCCTCGCTCGTCGCCGGCAAGACGCCCCCCGCAAAAGCGCTCAAAGGCGAGCTTCGAGGCAGTAATTTTGTTGTGCCTTTGACCCAGTGATACAATCCCACCTCACACAAGTTCTGAAGGCGAAACTGTTCCGGAGTTCCCTTTGAGGAACTTGTAATAGCCCACTTTCTTTCCCGAATGAGCTCAGCAAAACAGGTGACTACGAGCGCTTTTGATCTCTCAGCCGCAGAGCGACTTTCAAACTTCCTGGAAGGTCACGGCCTCACGCAAAAGCTCATGGTGCCGCTGACTCCCGACGCGTCCACTCGTAACTACTTTCGCATCGACTGGAAAAAGGGAACCGCGGTGGCTGCCGTTTACCCCGAACCCTTCGATCCGGACTTTCATCCCTATCTCGACGTCACTCGCCTGTTCCTCGATAACGGGATACCGGTGCCGGAGATATATGCCGTCGACGGACAGCAGGGGTTGATTGTTCAGGAAGACCTTGGCGACCGGCAATTGTTCCGCCTCTACGACGCAGCGCCGAAAGAAGAATGCGACGACTATAAAGAAGTTGCCGTTAATCTGATCGCGCAAATTCAGAAGGCCACTGACGCGGCTTACGACAGACAGTCCATCGCGAGCCGTCTGGCTTTCGACGAAGCCAAGCTTTCGTGGGAGCTGGATTTCTTCATGGAACACTTCTTCGCTACCTTGCGAAAGGAGACGTTGCGTCATAGCGAAGCGGCCGAACTCAAGGCTGAGCTCAACGACATCTCCGCCGAGCTAGCCGCGCGACCCAGGGTTTTGTGTCATCGCGACTTCCACGCCGCGAACTTGATGGTGGACAGTCAACGACGACTGCGCATAGTGGATCATCAGGATGCACGCATGGGTCCGGTCACTTACGATCTGGTTTCGTTTCTGCTCGATCGCCGGCTAACGCCGCCATCCCTCGCGGAGTTACGCGCCTATCGTCTTTTCCTGTTGGAAGAGCGCCGGCTGCTTGGTCTGCCGGCACTCGATCCGGATGAAGTGGCGCGCGAGTTTCGACTGATGACTATCCAACGAGGGTTAAAGGCGATCGGTACTTTTTCCTATCAAACAGCCGTGTGCAATCGCGGTAGCAGTTATGAGCATTTTATTCAACCGACGCTGGCGATTGTTTTGCAGGCTGCCGACTGGCTCGAACGTTTTCCAGCCCTGCGTCGCATGTTAAGAGCGCGTGCTAATGGGAACTGAGGAGTTGTAACGCAAACTGTTAGTTTGCGTTTTCACGGGATTAATTTAATGCGAGTACGCAAACTGACAGTTTGCGTTACAAAAACTAAATGGCTACTGAATCAAAATCTTTGGAAGTAATTAGTCCGGTACGGACTTTCATCAACCAGCTGGCAGCGCACGTCGGCGAGGAAGTCACGATTAGCGGCTGGCTCTACAACATGCGTTCGAGTGGGAAGATTCTATTCCCGCAGCTTCGCGACGGCACCGGCGTGGTGCAATGCGTGGCCCTGAAGAATGCGATTGCGCCCGAGGTTTGGGAGGCGCTCAAAGGTTTGGGCCAGGAGTCGGCGCTCTCGATTCGAGGGAGCGTGCGCGAAGACAGTCGCGCCCCCGGCGGCTACGAGATTGATTTGCTGAGCGCGGACGTTATCAATGAAGTTCACGATTACCCGATCACTCCGAAAGAGCATGGCACCGAGTTTTTGATGGATCATCGCCATCTCTGGCTGCGCTCTCGCCGTCAGACGGCGATCCTGAAAGTGCGGCATACGGTGGTGAAAGCGGTCCGCGATTTTCTGGACAATGACGGCTTTACGCTCGCCGATTCACCGATCTTTACGCCAGCTGCGTGCGAAGGTACAACCACGCTTTTCGAAGTCGATTACTTCGATGGCGAGAAGGCGTACCTGACGCAGTCTGGGCAGCTTTATAACGAAGCGACCGCGGCAGCGCTCGGCAAAGCTTACTGTTTTGGCCCTACGTTCCGCGCAGAGAAGTCGAAGACGCGCCGGCATCTCACAGAGTTTTGGATGGTCGAGCCGGAAATGGCTTTCGCGCATCTCGATGACGTGATGAACCTGGCTGAGCGGATGCTCGCTTACATCGCTGAGCGCGTCCTGGAAACACGCGCCGACGAGCTCAAGATTCTCGAGCGGGACACGAGTAAGCTCGAAGCCATCGTGCCGCCGTTTCCACGCATGCATTACGACGATGCCGTGAAGTTACTTCAGGAGGGCCACGCAAAAGGTCTGCTCGAATCGCGCTTCGAGTGGGGCGGAGATTTCGGCGCGCCGGATGAGTCGTATCTTTCAGCGAACTACGATAAGCCGCTGATGGTTCATCACTACCCAGCCGAAGTGAAGGCGTTCTACATGGCTCGCGATCCGGAACGAGATGAATTGGCGCTCGGCGTCGATGTGCTGGCGCCGGAAGGATACGGCGAAGTGATTGGGGGCGGTGAGCGCGCGACCTCGCTTGAATTCCTTAAAGAACAGATCGCTCTGCACGAGCTGCCCCAGGAGGCGTTCGAGTGGTATCTCGATCTTCGCCGCTACGGCAGTGTGCCGCACGCGGGTTTCGGCATGGGCATCGAGCGCTGTACCGCCTGGATGTGTGGCATCGAGCACGTGCGCGAGACGATCCCGTTCCCCCGCATGCTTTACCGGATCAGACCATAGGCTCTTCTTTCACTCCGCGAGAGGACTGGGGCGGGGCCTATCCGACACTACCTTTTTTAATTGCCGACTGCCTCTCCCGCTGGGAGAGGGAAGGAAGATCTCTTCACGAGGAGACAGTGGGGTCCGACGCCGTCTTCCAGAGAAAGAGCGAACGATCTAATTTATGACTACAAACGCAAGTACGACACAACATCACGACGCTGACGAGCGTTTGCGGCTGGAATTTAACGACTGGGCCAAAGCCGGCCGCGGCGAGGGAATGGAGAAAGGGCACCGGCCTGCCGGCGAACAAGCCATCGCGCTAATGAATATTTCACCCGGCGCGCGCGTGCTTGATGTTGGTTGCGGTTCCGGCTGGGCCACGCGGTTGCTCACGGAGCAAGCGGCACAAGTTTCGGCAGTTGGCATAGATATTTCGGATGGGATGGTTAAGCTCGCACAGGTATCAACCTCCGCTGACAATGCAACTTTTCGTGTTGCGACCGCCGAAAAGTTGCCGTTTGCGGATGGCGAGTTTAGCGACGCATTCTCAATGGAGAGTCTCTATTACTATCAGGACATGCTGTCGGCGTTGCGCGAGATAAAACGAGTGTTGCGGCCGGGCGGGCAGTTTGTTTCTGTAATGGACCTTTACCAGGAGAATGAGCCGTCTCACCAGTGGGTTTCCCAACTGAAAGTGCCGGTGCAACTCTCAGCACCGCGCAGTATCACGAATTGTTTGAACAGGCAGGCTTTACTAACGTCAGCGATCGACGCATCTATGATCCGACCCCTGTGCCGGAGGATTACAGCGGCGGGTCGTTTGAAACGCGCGACGATCTCGTGAAATATAGAAACACCGGTTCGTTATTCGTAAGAGGGGAAGCCTAGCGTTTGGAGTACCGCCTTTAGGCGGGTAGTTGATTTTGTTTGAGGTCGTGTGTAACGCAAACTGTTAGTTTGCGATCTTGAGCCGCATCACCGCGCGCGCAAACTAACAGTTTGCGTTACAAGCGAAAAAGCCCGCCTAAAGGCGGAACTCCAAACGACTCCAAACGCACTTCAAGACTATGAGTAGCGAACCGGAAAGAATCGTGACGATCTTCGGCGGCGCCAAGTGCAGCGAAGAAGATCCTGAATACGATCAGGCGCGGCGCGTCGGCCAACTGCTGGCGGACTCAGGTTTCACCATCTGCACTGGCGGTTATCTCGGCGTGATGGAAGCGGCGAGCCGCGGCGCCCACGAACGTGGCGGGCGCGTACTTGGCATCGTCATGAATCAGTTTAAGGCGGAACCCAACCGCTATCTCACAGACAAGGTCGCGACGCCACATTTTTACGAACGCCTGCAGCGCTTGATAACTCGATCGGTCGGTTTCGTTGCCATACGCGGTGGGATGGGGACCGTCACCGAGTTGTCGCTTGTCTGGAACAAGATTCAAACGCACGTGATTGGTCCAAGACCGCTCGTTCTACTGGGTGAATGCTGGCCACCGATCGTGCGCCAGTGGCAGAAGTATCTTGCCGTCAGCGAGGCAGACGTGGCCGCGCTCGACTTCGCCGACACGCCTGAGGAAGCGGTGGCGATTATCAACGAGAAATCACAAGGAGTAACAATATGAACTGTCCGAAGTGCGGCGCGCAGTTGCTGCAAAATGCTTCGTTCTGCGGCGGCTGCGGTTTTAGTCTCCAGGCAAACGTCGCGCAGACAGCGGCGCCACAGCAGGGTGGATTCGCGCAAAGCCATGGGATTCACATTGACGAAGACTCGCGTGGTCAGGGCGGCGGCTACAAATACGAAGTGCTGCACCAGCCGGCATTTTCGCTGGCTGTGATTCAACTGCAGGCCGAACAGTCGATTCAGGCGGAAGCCGGCGCGATGGTTTCAATGTCCGCAAACATCGAACTGCAATCGCAAATGAAGGGCGGGCTGTTTGGTGCGATCAAACGCGCTGCCGGCGGCGAATCCGCATTCGTATCGACCTTCACCGCTCGCGGCGGGCCGGGCGAAGTGACCTTCGCGCCGGGGGCCCCCGGCGACATTGCCGCCATCGAACTCAGCAACCAAACCTTCTTCGTGCAGTCAAGTTCCTACCTGGCCGGCGACGCTAGTCTGACAGTCGACACAAAGTGGGGCGGCGCTAAATCGTTCTTCGGGGGCGAAGGCCTGTTTGTGCTGATGGTCCAGGGGCGCGGGCTGCTGCTCGTTTCCTCGTTCGGCGCGATCCATCGAAAAGCGCTGCGACCCGGCGAACGTTACGTGGTTGATACCGGTCACCTCGTCGCGTGGGAAGGAACAACGCAGTACACACTGCGCAAAGCCGCGGCGGGTTTCTTTCGCAGCATGATGAGCGGTGAAGGGATCGTCGCTGAGTTCAGCGGACCCGGCGAGATTTTGATTCAAACGCGAAACCTCGCGGCACTTGCCGGTCTGCTTAAACCATTTTTCCCAACGCAGGGCGGCAGCGGTGGCGGCTTCAACCTGAACCTTGGTGGGTGAAGAGACTGACGATGTCGGCGCTCGAACAAACAATCGAAAATCAAACCTCAGAGGCTGATGCGAATAGGGGAGTCGGCGTTATTGGTGTTCCGCTCGCTTATGGGGCCAGCATGGCAGGCGTTGAACTGGGGCCGGCCGCGTTGCGTGTCGCGCGTCTCATTCGCCGAATTACGCAGCTTGGTTATGAGGTTCGTGATCTTGGAGATCTGGACGTTGCGGAAGAACAGACGGCTCCCGATCCAAATGACAAGCTGAAACATCTTCAGCAAATCGCTGCCACTTGCGATGAGTTGGCAGAGAAAGTTGAAGAAGTATTAACGTCAAACGAGTTGCCGTTGATTCTTGGCGGCGATCATTCCATCGCGATTGGTTCGATTTCCGGGTTTTCATCTTTCTGCCGCAAACATGAACAGCAACCTGGTCTGATCTGGTTCGACGCCCACGCGGACATGAATACGCCCGAGAGTTCGCCTTCAGGCAACATTCACGGAATGCCGCTCGCCGTGCTGCTGGGTTACGGTGCGGACCGGCTTAAGAACATAGGTAAATTCACGCCCAAGGTTGAACCGGAATACCTCGTACACATCGGCGCGCGAGACATCGATCGCGGCGAACGAGAGCTCGTCCGCGCGCTTGGCATCCGGTTTATGACCATGCGTGAAATTGACGAACGGGGCATGCGCGCCTGCATGGAGGAAGCAATTGAGATCGCGTCGCGCGCCAGTGGTGGTTACGCCGTTACGTTTGACGTCGATGTGCTCGATCCCGGAGACGCGCCTGGGTCCGGGACGCTCGTGCGCGGTGGTCTCACTTATCGTGAAGCGCACCTCGCGATGGAAAAGATTGCCGAAGCCGGCGGCATGCGCTCCCTCGAAGTCGTCGAGATAAATACAGCCCTTGATGTGAACAACAAGACGGCGGAACTCGGGGTTGAGTTAATATTGTCCGCGCTCGGCAAAACAATTCTGTAAACGAACTGGGGAAATACTTTGGCAAAGAAACTCCGTGTAGGGGTGATTTTCGGCGGACGATCCGGTGAGCACGACGTGTCCATTCGCTCAGCCGCTTCCGTCATCGAGGCGATTGATCGCAAACGGTTTGAAGTGGTGCCGGTCGCGATTTCACGGGAAGGGAAGTGGCTACCACCTGCGGAAGCGTTTCAACTTTTGCCAAGGTCTACGCAGGCGGCCCTACCCGGAAAACTCGCTGCGGACGAACGCGAAGCAGTAGCCATCCTCGGCGACTCTTCGCACACCGGCTTGCTCTCCTTCGATCGGACTGGCCGGCCCTTATCGTCGCAAAAGCTCGACGTAGTTTTCCCTGTGCTTCATGGTCCGTTTGGTGAAGACGGAACGATTCAGGGTCTGCTGGAAATGGCCAACATTCCCTATGTCGGCTGTGGCGTGCTGGCATCCTCTTGCGGCATGGACAAAGCGGCGATGAAGCTGCTGTTTCTTCAGGCCGGGTTGCCGATGTGCAAATATCTCTGGTTCCTGCGCTCACACTGGGAGAACGATCCGGAAAGAGTGATCGCAAACATCAAACGTAAGATCGGGTTCAAGTGTTTTGTTAAGCCGGCAAATCTGGGTTCCTCGGTCGGCGTGTCGCGCGCTGACGATAAAGCTTCGTTACGACGCGCAATCGATCTCGCCGCCAGGTATGACCGCAAAATTGTGGTAGAAGAAGCGGTCGACGCGCGCGAAATCGAGTGTGCAGTTATTGGCAACGACGAGCCCCGGGCGAGTTTGCCGGGAGAATATGTGATTCACGATAACAGCACCGGATTTCTTGATTACACTGAGAAATACACCACCACCGGGCGCGTTGAGTTTGTAGTGCCGGCTCCAATACCCAAAGCGCTCGCAACCAGGATTCAGAAAATGGCGATTGCGGCTTTTCAATCCATCGACGGATCCGGACTTGCCAGGGTTGATTTTTTCCTCAGGCGCAACTCTAACGAATTGCTGATAAATGAACTGAACACTATGCCTGGCCTAACGGAAGTTTCGGGTTATCCGAAGATGTGGGCCGCCTCTGGTTTGAGTTATACCGAAATGCTTAATGTGTTAATTGAACTCGCGATTGAGAGGCATCGTGAGAAATCTTTGAATCAAACCACTCGTTAACGCCGTCAGCGCTTGGGTGCGCGATAGGCTTTGCGCGACCGCACCAACAGATCCTCCCGCGAAATCTTCACATCCAGCTTATGCCACTTGCCGTCACGAGTTTGATTTAACGGCCGATAGGCCAACGTGTACTGGTGTCCTAATTCGTCAGCAATATTTGCGAATGCGTCGCGGAGCGCCGGGCCGCCAGGCGTTGCCACAAATCGCCCGCCACTCTTTTCAGCAAAACCCTGCAGCACCGCTGCGCTTTGCTGGTTGCGGCTGAGGCGCCCTTCGGTCGCCGACATATCGACCGCGTAAATCGTCGCGCCTACTGCAAGGGCGCTTTCAATCGCCTTATCCGACGAGGCCTTACTGTGGTTATCGAGGCCGTCTGACAAAACGATGATAGCCTTGCGCTTCTCGGGCCTGTCTGCAAGCACCTTCGCTGCTTCAACGATGGCATCGTTGAGCGTAGTAAGGCCGTAGGCCTTCACGCCATAAACCATCGGAGCGAGATCGCGTTCGCTCGAGAATTCCTGGACCTGCGCCACTTTAGAGTCGAATCGATAAACCGCGGCCACGTCTTCCTCGCGCAAACGGTCTAAAAACCGGATTGCGGCAGAGCGAGCGAGCGTTAGCCGACTTTCCATACTTCCGGACGTATCCAGCAGCACTACCGATGCGAACGGTGATTCGTGGACGCTGAAACTCGAAATCATCTCAGGCGAAACTTGTTTGCCGTCTTCGAAAACTGTGAAATCGCGGAGCTTCAAGCCAGGGACATACTCGCCTGCTTTGTTCGTTACAGTGACATTCAGGACCACGAGGTCAGTGTTGACGCGTACCACGTCGTCGTCTTGAGGCAGGGAATTAACTGGCAACAAAACCAGGCTGAGCACGATGGCGCCAAGCAATCGGATCTTCCAGACTGAGTGTTCGTGTGGGCGAGAGGTAGACAAGCGGATTACACCTTAGGCGGCGGCAACGTGCGAAGCATTCTCAGGAGCTCAAGTAAAACATTAGCCTCATCAATCACAGCAGCGGAGATGACGTGCTTGGGAGTATTTTCCACCCTGGTCTTTAACGATTGGCTGGTCGTATCAAACATTTCGATTGCGCAGGTTAGATCACGAGGAGGCTTATCCATTTCGAATTCATCTTCCGAACCGCCTGCCGCGCTACGAATGCGCTTAGCTAGTTTCTCTATCTTCTCCAGCTTCTTAAAGTCGTGCTCGTCCAACTGTCGCTTCTGCTTAAAAGAGGCGACGATTGACGCACCCAGGCTCGACAAGTCGCGGGCACGTTCGAGATTCTCCTGGTATTGCCTCTCAGCTTCCTTTATCGCGCGCTTCGCCCGCATCTCCTCTTCCATTGTGGAGAGCGGACGATCGTTGTTGTTGTCGCCTTCAGAAGCGAGCGGCTGCTGAATCTTATCCTGGGCGGTCGAGATCAAGAGCGGGGTAATAAGCAGCGACAAAACTACAATGGCTTTGCTGAAAGAACGGGCGAGCGCTAAGGGAACACGAATAATCATTCTCAAACTAGTAGAGCACTAACTGAATTCTGCTTCACTTCGACGAACGCAGCCGCTGTGGAGTTGCACGCCACTCTGGTTTCACGAAAGACATTAAGTGTGGACGTGCCGACCTTTAATCGATAACTTGAACCGAAGGGTACTATCGGGCGATAACGAACATCAGGGAACACGCGCAGGATTGTCCGGCGAGTTTAGAAACTCGCCACCCTTCGAAGGCCTGTTCACAATGATGGTCTTCGGCTCCAGTCGTTCCAGCGGTCGCTTTTGTCCAGCCGTAGTTGTAAAAGCCAGGTCAGTTTTTGACGCGCCGGACTTTAATCCAGACAGGTGCGCCGAACTGTAATCCTGCGCTTTAAGTTGCAGCACGTAACGCCCTTCCTGCTGCGGTTCGAGCGTCGTTGGATTGAGCGGAACCAGTTGGGTATCAATGCCTCCGTCTTTACGACGTTTTAGCTCGAGTTCCACTGCTAAGTTTTCAAGCTTTCCGTTCGACGTGTTTCTGACTACGCCACCAAGTGTGGTTTGTCCGTTCTTCAGCAAGGCCTCATCAACCACGATCAGCGCCTGCGGTGGTTTAGTTTCCGCGGTTGGTGCAGGGGCGTTTAAGGCGAGGCCTGAATCTGCATGACGCTTTCGCACAAGCGTATAACCGGCAAATACCACGCCCGTGATCAGCAGAGCGGCGACGCCTGCCAGCAAAGTTGGTAGCACCGAACGCTTTGGCTCTTCGAATAAGTGGTCCTGAGATTCGATCATCAGTCGCCGTTAATTAAAGTTTTACTTTAAACCTTCGATCATTCGGTGTGGCCTGGCGGCGGCGTCCCCGTGACTTTTGTGATGAGCGCCGACAGAAATTCCTCTTCCGCTACGCCCGAAGTTTGAAGCGTTGTCCATTCAGCACCGGTGGCGCCGTCAGTTCGTCCCTCAATCTTCGCGTTCACCGAAACGTTAGCGCTGTTGCCATCAATTGATTGAACTTCCACCGTTATCGTGTAGCGTCCGCGCGTCCAGCCGCGGGCCGTCGCGTTTCCAACATTGGCATAGCGACCCAGTTCAGCCTGGCTCACAACTGCGCCTTTGATGAACGTGTATGGCTGGCTGACTATGATTCCTTCAGCCGTTCTCGAAGCCGCTTCATCAACGATGAGCTTGCGATCCTGCATCACTTCCGCAATCGCGCTCATGATCACATCACGCCGCGCCGTCAGTCGGTAAGGATTGGGAATTGGCGGAACTTCCGGAGTGCGGCCTTTGCCAAAATCGATGCCCGGTCCGGCGCCAGTGTTAGTCTTCGCGCTGTTGCTGCCCGACGTACCACTATCGCGCACGCGTTCACCTGACTTATCTACGCCTTTTCCTTGTGGCCACGCGGCGACCGCGCAAAACAAAATCAGTAGGATGGAACTTGCAAACTTACTCATGGGATTGCCTTTGGTTACCAACATCAAAGCCTGCGCGGGGGTAAATTGAGAATAGATTAACGACCCCTCAATTTCAAGGACGACTTTCTGCTTCAGCTTCTTTTCTCGACAACGGCGTTACTTAGAACTGGCTGCTGCGGCCGCCGCTGCATCTCGCTCCTGTTCCCACTGCCTCAACGCTCGCACTCCAGCGCTAAAGTCGCTCTCGTTGCTATAAAAGTTGTGTTTTCCGTCGTTACGCGATGGCTCGCGGACATAATACAAATAATCTGTCTGCGCCGGGTTCAATGCGGCCTCAAGCGAGCTCTTCCCCGGAGACGCCACCGGTCCTGGAGGCAGACCGCTGTAAATCCGCGTGTTGTAGCGCGAGCGCCGGTCGACGTCGCTTTTGTAAACCTTGCCGTCATTCCGCCACTTTCCTTCGAGCTTTGAGGCATAGATGATCGTTGAATCCACTCCGAGAGCCATGTCTTTCCGCAGGCGGTTGTAAATGACGGACGCGATCAATGGCCGATCTTCCGGTAGCTTTGCTTCAGTCTCGATCAGGGAAGCGGTAGTTACTACTTCACGCGGCGTCAGGTTGAGCAAGCTCGCTCGCTGCATTGCATCCGGCTTCCACTCCTTGCGAAAACGCTTAACCATCAGGGCGATCAGATCGTCAGGCTTCGTGTTAGGTGGAAACTCATAGGTGTCGGGAAACAAATATCCCTCAAGGTTCTTTGCTGCCGGATCGAGATCGCTGATGAGGCTCACGTTATCCATTAACTGTAACGCGGTAGTAGGTTCGGCCAGCTTGAGCTCGGGTATTCGATACATCGCGCTCGCGATGTCCCAACGCGTCCACCCTTCCACCACGGTCAAACGCAGCAGACGTTGTTCGCCTTCACGCAGTTTGGCAATGACTCCAAGCGGCGATATGGGCGAAGGAAAGTCATACTCGCCCGCCTTGATCTGAGCACCGTCGCCCGCAAATTTAAGGTAAAACGTTAACGGCCACCTATGCTTGATGATGCCCTGGTCGGCGAGTTTGTTGATGACGGTTGTCGGAGACGAGCCGCGCGGAATCTCCACGTATTGTCCTTGTTTCGTATGGACGTTCGGCGTGTGTAAATCCTGGTAGACCCAGATCGCCGACGCGCTGGCGGCTACGAGGAGAAGGATGCAAATTGCCAGTAGAATTCGTTTCATAAAGTGGTTGCTCGCTATGATGCTTAATCAGAGGGCAATACTAGTCTGAGCGGTTGGTTCGTCACCAGAAAATCGCGAAGTATGATGGCTGCTGCTTCACTATCGATGAGATCTGAAACCGTTTCTCCCTTGTGACCCTCACCGCGGAGATTTTCCTCAGCCTCGACGGAGCTCAATCGCTCATCCTGCAAATAAACGGGCACGCGAAGCGATTGGGCAAACTTCAGGGCGGTGGCTTGCGCATTCAGCGCCGCATCGCCGGCCGCACCATTCAATTGCAGCGGGAAACCAATTACCACTGTTTTAGCGTCAAAGCGCAGTACTAATTCTTCAACCTGTCGCAGCATTTGTTTCCAGTTAGTGCGGCGCAACGCTTCGACCCGTTTGATTGAGATTGATAGGGCATCCGAAACGGCTACTCCCACTCGCTTCTCGCCCCAATCGAGCGCGAGCACCGGAGCAGCGGGCTTCTTTCTCAGTGCCGGGTCAGCGATTGTGTCCATGATTTGAGCGTGCGCGACCGCGGATCTGAAGTACGAAAAGCTTGAGCAAAATCCGAAAAAAGTTGAGTTGCACCGTTTATTGGCCGCCTGTATGATACGACCGGCTAACGAAAAGCGCATGTTCGCACGCGATTTTCAGTTTTTTCTTTTACTGCCAGCCATGAGGTAACTAATGTCATTTCGCACTAAGTTCGCACTTATTCTCGCATCAGCCACGCTAGCTCTTTATACAGTGGTCGGCGGCTGGATTTCGACACGCGCACAACAACCAGCCAACGATCCGAACGCCCAACTGCGAATCTTCGAGAGCGTTCTGCAGCATATTCAAAATGATTACGTCGATGAACCGAACATGGAAAAGGTTCGTGCCGGTGCGTTGCGCGGGCTCGCTTACGGACTCGATCCCTATTCAACTTATCTGACACCCGAACAGGTCAAGGACTACGGTCTGACTGCGAAAAACGATCAGGTTGGAATCGGCGCCGAGCTTTCTCAAGTTGCGTCGTACCTGTACGTGATCGCGCCCGCGAAGGGTTCGCCCGCCGATCAGGCTGGGGTTCGTGCTGGAGATATTATTGAGTACATCGACGGCAAGGCCACACGCGACATTTCACTTTACGACGCGAAGCAGTTGCTGAATGGCGCCGCCGGATCGGAGCTCAAGCTGCGAATCCTGCGTGCGAATTCCCGCCCGCTGACGCTGGCAGTTAGACGCGGCGCGTTTCGTGCTCCAGCTGCGGAGGGTCGCATGGAGGCGGGTCGCATTGGTGTCTTACGTGTAAATAGTTTTGCCCAGGGCGAAGCGGCCGATGCTCGCACGCGGCTTCAGGATCTCGTCAAGCAGGGCGCTCAGAAGCTGGTCGTCGACATGCGCGGTACTGCCGGCGGCTCCATCGATGAGGCGGTGGCGGTAGCTAATCTGTTCATCAAAGACGGAACGCTCGCTCAAACCTCCGGCCGGGAAG